>Ga0189275_100106_pt1 | contig 132046 bp, 147 predicted proteins | sample N19A6minimetaG_FD_130329 | JGI IMG/M metagenome (GOLD analysis project Ga0189275, IMG submission 130329) | Marine microbial communities from the Costa Rica Dome - N19 A6 mini metaG | ecosystem: Environmental > Aquatic > Marine > Oceanic > Photic zone | place: Costa Rica: the Eastern Pacific...
AAGGCCTACTCCAAGGTGTTGGAGCGTCTTGCCTTGTTGTATGTCGAAACGGATGGAGGCATTCTTTCCCCGGCCAGCACGGCTTCTGCTCCCTCAAAAGGCGTGCAAAAAAGGCAAGTTCAGGTTGAATCTTTGCAAAACAAGTTGTTGGAGGATCTGTTGAAGCGGGTTGAAATCCTTGAAAAGAAGGAAACAAAAACGTTGTACGAGCTTGATCGGGTCTACAAGGAAATCGCTTTTCTGAAATCAGGGTTGCAAAGCCCTGAGTAATGTTTCTGGAATCTGAAGTCTGACGGCTTAAGTTCAAGGCCGCTAGGGTTCTCATTAATTCAGGCTGCTTGAAGAATTCTTGGTTTGTTGATCTTGCAATACCGCCTAAGTTGTTCCTCAGTCTTCTTGATTCGTTCTCTATGTGCTTTCTTGTGTAACTTCTGGTCGCAAAATTGATTGGAACAGAGCGGCAAGTTGATGAGCAGCATTCCAACCATCAGCTTGAAGCTGCCTTCAAAATATGTGTGCTGGAAATTGAGTTTGTGAGCGGGTTGGTTTAGTTCAACCAGCCAGCACTCAGGATCACAGCCAAGGTCAAAAACAACGCCAGGCATGTCCATGTCAGACGGTTCAACGTTGCTTCGGCGCTGCTGGCGCTGCTGAACATGGAGCTGCCGCTTGCCGCCAAGCCACCCATGCCATCACCTTTGGGGCTATGGAGCAGCACCAAGACGATCAACAGAAGGCCGGTGCCGATCCAGCTCCAGGACAAAATTGAGGTAAGCATCAAACGGAAAGAGGAAGGCGAGCGGTCTTGGGGGTGGGGTCCATGTTGGACATGGGGGCAATCAGGCTTTGGCCAGTCATGGCAGCCGGTTGCGGAAGGTCAAGAATTTGCAGCAACGTCGGAGCGATATCGGCCAGCCCCCCGTTATCGCGCAGTGTGATGGCGTTGCCATGGCCAGGCAGTTTGCGCCGTTCTCCTTCGATCAGGATCGCAGGCACAGGATTGGTGGTGTGGGCTGTCCAGGCTTGGCCATCCGGACCCTTCATCAATTCGGCATTGCCGTGATCAGCCGTGATCAGCATGGTTCCGCCTTGGCGTCCCACCGCATCCAATAACCGGCCAATGCAGGCATCCACGGTTTGGATGGCTTCCTTGGCGGCCTCCATCACACCGGTGTGCCCCACCATGTCGGGGTTGGCGTAGTTGATCACAATCAGCGAATAGTCCGCCTTCTCAATGGCAGAAATACAGCTGTCGGTGAGTTGCTCCGCCGACATCGCCGGTGAGAGGTCGTAGGTGGCGACCCTCGGCGATGGCACCAAGTGACGGTCTTCTCCCGCCAGTGGCTGTTCGATGCCACCGTTCATGAAGTACGTGACGTGGGGATACTTCTCCGTTTCAGCGGTGCGGTACTGCTTCAGCCCGGCGTCTGCCACCACCTGCCCCAACAGTTGGTCGAGCGGCTCGGGGGGGAAGGCCACTTGAACGGGAAGGTCTTGTTCCACCTGGGTGAAGGTGACCACATCCAATTTCGGCGTGTGGCTGCGCTCGAAGCCCTCGAAATCGGTGAGGCAGAGCGCTTGTACGATCTGGCGGGCGCGATCGGGTCGGAAGTTGAACACCAGAACGCTGTCACCGTCTTTGATGACGCTGTTCTGAAGCCGCACCGGTTCGAGGAATTCATCGGTGATGTTCTCGGCATAACTCTCCGCCAGCACCTGCTCTGCCGTCCGGCTGTCGACGGCGATGTTGGGATTGGTGTAGAGGTTGTAAGCCTTTTCGATCCGCTCCCAGCGCTGGTCCCGGTCCATGGCCCAGTACCGGCCACAGAGGCTGGCGAGCTGGCCAACGCCGCTTTGGCTCAGGGCCGCTTCCACCTGGCTGATGTATCCCGGAGCGCTCTGGGTCGGTGTGTCGCGACCATCGGTGATGGCATGCACGGCGACATCAGAGATGCCGCTGTCCGCTGCCCACTGGATCAGTCCACAGAGATGGTCCACGTGGCTGTGGACGCCCCCATCGGAGCAGAGGCCGAGCAGGTGCAAGGTGCCGCCTCGTCCTTGGGTGCGCTCTGCCAATTCCTTGAGTGCCTGCGTGTCGCCCAGTTGGTTGCTGCGCACCGTGTCGCTGATTCGCACCAACTCCTGGCGAATGATGCGGCCGGCTCCGATGGTGAGGTGGCCCACCTCAGAGTTACCCATCTGTTGATCGGGGAGGCCCACATGGGAGCCACTGGCCTCAATCAAGGTGTGTGGATATGCATGCCACAGGGCATCCATCACAGGAGTGCCGCCTTGCTGAATCGCGTTGTGCTCGCTCGCGTTCCTGTAACCCCATCCATCAAGAATGGCGAGAACGACCGGTGCCACTGTCCCGGAGCGTCCTGAACCGTTGGTAATGCTTTTCCCCACGTTCACCCGCGACCGACGGTTCTTAAGGACTCTTGCAGAATCAACTTAACGCCACGCCAGCCCTCAAGCTGCAGTTTCAGCCAATTCCCACACCCCGCAGCGCTCAATCCTCCATGGCCGACCCTGAACGGATCGAAATTCTCTCGGAGCGTGAGCTTGGTCTAACGCTGTCGCGTTTGGCGTCGCAGGTGTTGGAGAGCGCCGAAGACAGCCGTCGGTTGATGCTGTTGGGGATCCCCACCCGCGGCGTTCAGTTGTCCAGGGTTTTGGCGCGGGAATTGGAGCGGTTGACAGGCCACGCCATCTCCCAGGGGGCCATTGATCCCACGTTCCATCGCGATGATCTGGAGCGCATCGGCACCCGTCTGCCCCAGCTCACGACTCTCCCCACCAGCATTGAGGACCGCCAGGTGATTCTGGTGGACGATGTGATCTTCACAGGGCGGACGGTGCGCGCCGCCCTGGAAGCCATGCAGAGCTGGGGGCGCCCGCAGCGAGTGATGTTGCTGGCCATGGTGGATCGAGGCCATCGGGAGCTTCCGATTCAGCCTGATTTCTGTGGTCGCGTTGTGCCGACTCGACGCAGCGAAACCATCGAGCTCCGCCTCAGGGATGTTGATGGTGAGGAGGGGGTGTTCCTGAGCCGACTCAGCCGGCAGGCTTGAGTTCGTCGGCGCGGAAATGGGCCTTGTAGCGGCCGAAGGCAACGATCACAGGAAGCGTTGGACTGATCACCCGACCCTTCCAATCATTGAGAACGTTCGCCACCTCTCCGGTCTGCCCTTTCATGTCAAAGGCCTGGCCCCGGTGTTCGGGATGGTTGAACACAACGACGGATGCCTCCACCGTCACCCTGTCGCCCGCCTGCATTGCACCTGAGTCATCCACGGGTTCATCTTGTCACGGGCTCGGGGACGAGCGTCGACAGAAACTTTCCGGTCCGTCCTCTTCGACGCGACCGCCAAGGTCGCTGCAGCCCATCGAAAAGGCCGTCCAGGGGTCCAGACCTTGGAGCAACTGATCCTCGACGGCGGCATCCAGCCGGTCACCGCTGATGACGTCGGCACGCACCGCTGGGTGCTGTTGGTGTTGCTGGGCCTCATCGAGGGCCTGAATGGCACTCTCCACCTCTTGACGGGTGGCACTTGCCTGCTGCTGCCACCAGGGATGGTCGAGTTTGTTGAGGCTGTCCAAGGCCTCCCACCAGCGTTCTTGCTCCACCAGTTGAACTAGCCGACGCTGTTCCAATTGGTTGCGGTTCCAGATCTCCATCAGCGTTGCACTGAGTTGGCTGATGGAGCTGCGCGCGCTGCCTTTGAGGGGATCCAGCAACGCGAGTGCCTGCTGCAGGTCTCCCTCACGAAACAGAGCAATCGCCTGATCCATCAGAGCCTGGCGCCAGCGTTCGAGGGTCTTGCGATGGAGGGCAAGGTCGCCATGGCCCGAGGCGACCAGTTGCTGCTGCAGCGTGAGGGCAGCGATCGCATCGCCTTGGTCCCAGAGATGTTCGGCGTGCTTCTGGCGGCAGAGGGCCTGCTCCTGCGGTGCGCCCTGTCCCAACCAGCGCAGGGAGGCGAGTTGCTCACTGGTGCGGATGCAGGCCTCGTAGTCGTTGGCAGCGAGGGCACTCTGCAGCCGCTTCGGCAGTTGTTGTTCCCACCAATAGGCACCTGTCGCAATCGCCAGCACCAATCCCAGAGTTCCAACACCCCAGAGCCGAAGCAGCAGTTGACGCGGTGCCGCCACGAAGGGTGGAGCTGAACGTTGGTTCTGTTTTATGGAGTGACGGCTCCCGTTCCAAGGGCCTGTGGACGGACGTCTTATCGGACAGTCTTTATGGGTCAGTCTTATCGGACAGCCCCCAGCGTTGGCTGGGACCACGTCCGACCTGAACGCAGATCGTTGATCTCCAGCTGAAGCTGCGCTTCTTGATCAATGCTCCAGCGCAGCCGTAGGCAGTCTTCGCCCTGCTCTCCGGCGGGATCCAGAGGCAGCACCAGCTCGATGCCGGGCCAAGGCTGATGGGAGACCTCCCCGGCGGTCTGCTCCTGCAGGGTCGGCAAACCATTGATGAAGACCACGCTGTGGCTCCCCTGCGGGATGGGCTCCCCCAGCACCAGCTCCAAGCTGCGTTGACCGGTGCGGCTGGCGGCCAGCACCAGCTCCAGGGGGGCGGGGCTCGGCCAGGGTTGACCGGCCACGAAGAGGGGGTGCCAGCGGTGGCTGTTGCTGCGCTGATCCCAGAAACGCAGGGAAACACCGTGTTGCAGCACATCCCGAATGGCAACCCCTGGCGTGAGTTGAAGCGCACCCAGGGCCACAGCCTCCACCGGTGGCGGGGTGAGCAAGGGCGCTGGCGCCGTGTGCTCGGAGAGCCACTGGCGCAGGAGGGGCAGCTGGGCACCGCCGCCGACGGCCACTACGCCCTCCAGATCTTCAAGGCTGCAGTTATTGCGGCGACCGCCGGCGAGACAGCTCTCCAGCAGTTGTTCGAGGGCGTCTCCGAAGCCGCGCTCCAGCAGAAGCGCGTTGAGTTCGCTGCGCGACAGGCGGAGCTCATGCTCCTGCTCATCCACCGCCAACTCCATCAGGGGCTCGCGTTCGCCTAAGTCGGTGTTGCTCAGCCGGCATTTGAGCCGTTCGGCGGCATTGAGCAGGGGGGTGCTGGCGGGTTGACCCGGGCAGCAGCGGTCCACAATCCAGCGATCGATGTCACGGCCCCCGAGGCGCAGCCCGGCTTTGCCCAGAACCTTTGCTGTGCGCAGCATCTGGCGGCTTTTGTCCCCGAGGCTGCGCCCCCCCAGCCGCAGCAATTGGGCTATCGGTGCGGCACGACCTTCCCCTCCTTCCAGAGCCACCAGGGCCAGATCCAGCGTGCTTCCGCCCAGGTCCACCACCAGCAGAGTGGAACCAGCGGGAAGCCCTGCACCCATGGCGGCTGCTGTGGGTTCATCCACCAGGGCGATCTCGGCCACCGGCAGCGTGGTGCAGGCCTGCAGCAACCAGCTGCGATACGCCCGGTAGCACTCCACCGGGGCGGTCAGCACCAGCCGCTCCACCGGGAGATCGCTGGGGAGCCGGCTCCAGATCTGTTGAAGCAGCTGTTCTCCAGCCCAGCGGGCTGCGTCCTGCTCTGGGGCATCCGCTTGACCGATGCGGCCTTTGAAGTCGCGATGCAGACGGCTGTCAACGGAGTCATTGAGGCCTGACTCGAGCACCTGCCGACCAATTAGGGGGCATTGGGATGCCTCCCAGACCAGGGTGGGAATTTCACCGGCCCGGCTGCAGATGGCGGGCAGGTTCAGCAGATCGGCCCTTGTGGAGGTCGGTCCCTGATAGGCCACCACCGTGGTGGTGCTGCCCAAATCGATGGCGAGTGTTCCGCCCCGTTGGTCTGAATGCTGAAGCTTTTCTTCGCCCACGCGATCTCTGACCGTGCTCAGGGCACGGTGAAGTCAGGATGAGACTAGGGGGACTGGCGGCGATGGATCGATTGCAACAGCTGATCTTCTCCTTCTACCGGGAAGATCCTGAACTGCAGGAGAGGCTGGAGCCGCTGCGGAGCTGTCGCATGCGTCGCAGCTGGGGCAGCATCCGCATCGAGTGCATCGATGATGCGCATCTCGAGGAATTGAGTGGTTTGGTCGCTGATCTGCGCTTGCCCCTGGCGGCTTTGGGGATGGGGCGCCAGATCGTGTTGCGGGTTCCAGGCTCCCGTCAGCGGGCTTACCCCATGCACGTGCCCTTTCACACCGATCAGCTGGCCTGAGACGGTCACCAATTAATCTGAACTTGTTTGATCAAGAAGCCTGTGCTTTCGGCCGGAGTGGATTCCAAGGATCTCGCCAAGCGTGGCGAAAGCTTGATTCGTCAATCAAGTAACCGCTATCTGACGACGGTGCGGATCGCCTTCCGGGCCAAGCAGCGCCGCTTCGACGACTTCGACGGTCTGCTGGAGGAGTCCAGCGTCAAGCCGGTGCAACGGGCCATCGTGGAATTGAGCGACGAGCAAGACCAGCCCGATCTGCTGCCTGGTTGATCCATCGGCTGTGATTCAGCAGGAGGGGGACGGATGGCGGGTGTCGCACGACCCCTCCCGCGGCGAATTTTGCGTTCTTGTGGGGGGAGAGCGCTGGGCGTTTGAGTTGACCGAGTCGGAGTGGCGGGATCTGGTGGATCTTGTGGCAACCCTGGAGCAGCAGCACAGGGGTCTGGTTGACCAACTGATGCCCGAGGAATCGATTGAGCTGGAGCTGGATCGTGGCGTGTGGTGGGGATGCTTGAGCGGTGATCGCAGCCAATGGGAGTTGCGCATCCTGCTCACCCCGTTGGAGGGACGTGCGGCGCAGGGGGAGTGGCCGGCCCCAGCGGCGGCGGCGGCCGCAGCGGCCTTGAGAACGTTGTGGGACTCGCAGCATTGATTAATCCAGCTAATCGTTTTTGAGTCATTGATTTCCCCCGCCCTTTGCCTGTCGCTCTGCACAGTTTTTCCACAGGCCATGGGCCGTTAACGCCGCCCTGGCGGGTTTCTGTGGAAATCCCCCGTTTGTCGTTGTTTTTGCTTGACGATGGCAGCGGGCTGCGCAGTTCCGTCTAGGCCGGCGCTTCGACCAGTGCAGGAGTGGCTTTCTGGCAGGGATCTCGCTTGGAGATTCGTGAGAATGGCCCCGTGTTGGGGGCTCTTGACGGCGGCGCCGTGGTGTGGAGAACTAGTGTTCGTTTCGAAGTGAAAAGATGCCGGAAGGCCTTGAGCAAGCCGCGGCTGAGACCAGTGTTGTGAGTTTCCAATCGGAAGTGCCGCAGCCCCTCCAGCAGGCCATGACCCACTTCATCGAAGAACATCCGAACTGGGATCAATACCGTTTGGTTCAGGCGGCGCTTGCCGGCTTCCTGATGCAGAATGGTCAGGCATCCCGGGAGATCACCCGGGTTTACGTCGGAAACATGTTCCGCCGAGAAACGCTGATCAATGGGGTCTGAGGCCGGCAGCAGGCCATCAGCACCAGGGCGCTGAATGGGAGGCTGAGCAGCAGCCCCAGGGTGGCCCCGATCAGCCCCAGAAGATTGAGGCCGAGCAGCATCCCCAACAGCGCCAGCACCTTGAGCCCATTGCGGTGCACCAGCTGTCGGCTGTGGTCCATCGCCTGAAGCGCTCGGCAGCGCTCGTGCACGAGCAGGGGCAGGGCCAGGGTTTGGCTGAACAGCCAGCTCAGCAGCACCACTCCCCCCAGCAGCACGCTCAGACCTGCCAAGGCCGTGCTCCAGCGTCCGAGCGCCCAGCTCAACGACTGAATCAATCCGACGCCCCCCAGCACCAGCACCAGCTCAAGCATCACCAGGGTGAAGGCCCGGCGCAGCAGCTGTCTCCAGCTCTGTTGGGGGCGGTCGTCGCGTCGGTCGGGGAGCAGGCCATCCGTCAGTTGCAGCAGGCCCAGGAGAGGCAGCAGCGGAAGCACCAGGCCGATCAACACTGAGAGGTCCCCCAACCGATTGAGCCATGGGGATCCCGCCAGGCGCAGGTCGTGGCCGATCACCGCAGGGCCGCTGGCACTGATCAACACCAGCGCCGCCAAGCCAATACAGCGCCAGGGCCCCCGGCTGAAGCCGATCCAGGCCCGTGGCAGCAGCGTGACCAGTGGGATTTCAGTGGAGCTGGCCAAGCCGTGAAAGGAGGTCGTTGGCGGTATCGGTGGGGACCGGAAGGATCGAGAGCCTGTTGCCGCGTTTGATCACGGGCAGCTGCTCTTCGCTGTAGAGCTCCCGCAGTTGGTCGAGGCTGAGCAGGGCGTCGAATTCGCCGAGGAATCGCAGGCGTGCGCAGTCCCAGCGTGGTTTCTCGGGGCTTGATTTGGGGTCGTAGTACTTGGCCGTGGGATCAAATTGCGTGGGGTCCACCAGGCCGGTCTTCATCACTTCCATCAGCCCGATGATCCCGGGGGGCTTGCAATTGGAGTGATAAAAAAATGCTTGGTCTCCCACCTCCATGCTGCGCATGAAATTGCGGGCCTGGTAGTTGCGAATGCCGTCCCACAGCGTGGTGCCCTCGCGCCGCAGATCATCGATCCCGTAGGCGTCGGGTTCGCTTTTCATCAACCAGAAGGCCACGTCGCAAGGCTTGTTTCACACCATCATCGGACCGTTAGGCCCAGATGCATCCCATTGCGTTCGTTTGGTCTCAGGCGACGTCCAGCAGGGGGGTGATCAGGGTGCGGAAGTGGTCTCCTCTGGCCTCGAAATCCCTGTATTGATCAAAGCTGGCGCAGGCCGGTGACAGCAGCAGCGATGAGGCTTGATGCCGCTGTATGGCCGTTTCAGCCAGGTTTACAGCGCTCTCGAGCTCCGGGCACTGCAGCAGTTCGCCGGGGTATCCAGCCGTTTTGGCCAGGCTGGCCAGCTCATCGGCCCCCGCACCGAACAGGATCAGGCTGCAGGCCTTGGTGTGCAGCTGCTCGAGCCAGCCACTGGCATCGCCCTGTTTGGTCTGCCCCCCGGCCAGCACCACGACGGGCCCCTGCACGGCCCGCAAGCCAACCTCGGCTGCGTCGTAATTGGTGGCTTTGCTGTCGTTGAACACGCTAGCTCCTGCCAACGTGCCCAGTTGCTCAAGCCGGTGCGGTACGCCCGGAAATGTGCGCAAGGCGTCGGCGATTTGCTGGGGGGAGAGGCCGACCTCGAGGGCGGCAGCTGTCACCAGCAACAGGTTTTGGCGGTTGTGGCAGCCCGGCATCGCCAGGGCATCAGCCGTAAACAAGCGGGTGGTGGTGTTGCGCACCATGCCCTCGTCATCAATCCAGAGGTCGGCGGGCTGGTTGTCCGGACGCGCGCCTTCACTGCTCACCCAGGTGCCGCGGTTCCAGCTGCTGCGCTGCTGGCGCAGGTCTGGATCATCGGCATTGAAGAGGGCGCACGCCGAGCGTTCAAGCAGCCCGCGTTTGATGGCCCGGTAGGCCTCCATGCTGCCGTGGCGTTCGAGATGGTCTGGGGTCAGCGTGGTCCAGATGCCGATCTTTGGGGCCACGGCGGGCGCCGCCTCAATCTGGTAGCTGCTCAGTTCCATCACGAGCCAATCCGGCCGCGGTGTGGCTCCGCCGCTGATCTGGCAGGCCAGTTCAGCGGCGGAGAGGCCCATGTTTCCCCCCATCGGTGCCGTAAGGCCTGAGGCTTCCAGCACGTGGTTGAGCAGATGGGTGACCGTGGTTTTGCCGTTGGTTCCTGTGATGCCGATCCAGGGGATCTGTTGAAGGGCATCCCAGGCCAGATCCATCTCGCCGCGCACCTGGATGCCCTCGGCTCGCAGCTCAACCAGGGTTGGATGATCCCAGGGGATGCCAGGGCCGATCACCACTGCGTCCAGGTTGTCGCGCCAGGCGTCAAAGCTCTCCAGGGTCAGGGGCTGCCCAAGTACCACCTCAATGCCCTCTTTGGCGAGGATTTTCGAGGTGTGTTGGAGGGCTTCGTTATCGCCCCGTTCGAACACAACAACATCGCGATTCTGCTGCTTGAGCAGACGCGCAGCTCCCAAACCTGAGCGACCCAAGCCAACGACAATCGTACGTGTCATCGCGAGGTCTGAAGTTATAAAACGCAGTCCCTACAGGGAAAGTGGGCGATACTGGATTTGAACCAGTGACTCCTACAATGTCAATGTAGTGCTCTACCCCTGAGCTAATCGCCCGACATCGATCAGTTGAAATCTTGTGATTTCAACGACCGAGGTTGAACAGTAGCAGCTGGTGGGCAGCTCAACTCAACTGCGGCGCAGTTCAACGCGCCAGCGCTCCCGTTTGGTGCGCGTGAGCGAGAGCACCTCCACCGAGCCGCGATCCTGCAGCTGCAGCCGGTCGCCCACCACCAGTTCACGGCTCGCTTGACGCACGTTGCCCCAGTTGAGCCGTAGACGCCCAGCTTTGACGTGGGTCACGATCTTGGCTCGGGACAGCCCGAATCCAGCCGATGCAATCGCATCCAGGCGACAGGAGGCTTCCACCGTCTGCAGGGTGCGGACGCTGCGTTGCACAGGCTGCTGCAACTGCTCCACAGGACGAGATTCGCAGCGAATCTCCACCTCGCGCACGGCCCCCAGGCGGCCATGCAGGGCTTCGGCAGCACTGGGGGTGCAGATCCCTTGCCCGCCGCGATCGCCGCGCACCCAGAGATCGCCGATGTTGTCTACATCGACGCCCATGGCCTTCAACGCTTCGCGCAGATCCTCGGGGGAAAGGGGGTCGAAGAGGAAATTGCCTTCAATCAGCAGGCCTTGAACCGGGGCTGCTGGATCAGGGCTGTCGTCGCGACGGTGGCAGAGCAGCCGTTGGCGTTCGGCGCCTGGATAGCCGCCATCGCTGATCCAGGTCAATTCACTTAGACTGCCCAGGCGTGCCAAGGCTTCCTCCCGCAGCGGTGCGCTGAGAAAGGGACTCCAGGCCGGTTGCCAGGTGCGCAACACCTGCTCCGCGAGATCGACCAGCAACGTCAGCCCTTCCGGGTTCTGGGCCCCCGCCAGCAGCTCCTCCCGGGGCAGCATCACAGGTCGTCGAGGCGAACCACCTGCTGCGGCCGCGACTTTTGAATCACCTGCCAGGGGGCTTCGATGCCATTAGGTGTTTCCAGCAGCACCAGCCAGCGTCCTTCGTCGCGGCGGTTGCGCAGGATCCGCACGCCTGCATCGTTGTCTGAATCCACGCTGGCGGCTGCGGCGTAGCTCCCCATCAGGCCGGAGCCCATGCCCAGCAGGCCGCCGATCAGGGTTTCGCCCCAGGGGCCAAAGCTGGCGAAGGTGGTGAGGGTGGTGATCTTGGTGAAGGTGACCCCTGCCAGGAAACCGAAGGGCATCAGCCAGCGGGCCATGCCTCGCTGCCGCTGTTGGCGCGTGAGGTTGGGGTTTAGCAGGGCAACCTTGTCGATGGCATCCCCATCAGGGGGGATGGTCAGACACTTCAGCAGCGGCAGATCGGTGTCCCGGAGCCGCTGGGTCAGGCCTTCCGCCGCAGGGGCATCGGCCATCACCATCACACAGACGGGCATGGGGCATTCAGATCCAATGCGCTGAATTCTGAACCCTGTGCTTCGAACTGGAGGCGGTGGTGGATGTCGATCTCTACAGTTCACCGCGGCAGTTCTGCGCCTTTCGATGACGAAAGTTCTTGTCTCCGATCCGATCGACCAGGCCGGGATCGACATCCTTGGCCAAGTGGCGCAGGTGGATCAGCGCACCGGCCTCTCGGAGGAGGAGCTGATCGGGATCATCGGTGAGTACGACGGATTGATGATCCGTTCCGGCACCCAGGTGACCGCAGCGGTGATCGCGGCGGCGAGTCGTCTCAAGATCATTGGCCGCGCCGGCGTCGGCGTCGACAACGTTGATGTGCCTGCGGCCACCCAGCGGGGTGTGCTCGTGGTGAACTCGCCGGAGGGCAACACCATCGCTGCAGCGGAGCACGCTCTGGCGATGATGTTGACCCTCTCGCGGCACATCCCTCAGGCCCATGGCGGCATGCGGGCCGGCAAGTGGGACCGCAAGAAATACGTCGGCAACGAGCTCTACAAGAAGACTCTGGGGGTGGTCGGTCTCGGCAAGATCGGATCCCACGTCGCCCGGGTTGCCCAGGCCATGGGCATGGATGTGATCGCCTACGACCCCTTCATTGCTGCTGACCGGGCTCAACGGATGCAGGTGAAGCTGCTGGAGCTGGATGAGCTGTTCCGAACCGCCGACTACGTCACCCTGCACATCCCGCGCACCAAGGACACCGAGAACCTGGTGAATGCGGAGCTGCTGCGCACGATGAAGCCCACGGCGCGGATCGTGAACTGCGCCCGCGGCGGCGTGGTGGATGAGGCGGCGATCGCTGAAGCCATCAACAACGGTGTGATCGCCGGTGCGGGCCTGGATGTTTACGCCAGTGAGCCCCTGGCGGAAGACTCCCCCCTGCGGGCGGTGGAGCGTGGTCTGGTGCTGACGCCCCACCTCGGTGCATCGACGGAAGAGGCTCAGGAGAATGTGGCGATCGATGTGGCGGAGCAGATCCGTGATGTGCTGCTGGGTCTGCCGGCCCGCAGTGCGGTCAACATTCCCGGCCTCAGCGCCGAGATCATGGAGCGGCTCAAGCCCCATCTCCAGCTCGCCGAGACGGTCGGTCTGCTCGTCAGTCAGCTGGCTGGCGGTCATGTGAAGGAGATGGAACTGCGCCTGCAAGGTGAATTCGCCAGCCATCCCTCCCAGCCTCTGGTGATTGCTGCCCTGAAGGGTCTGCTCAGCGCTGGCCTGGGTGACAGCATCAACTTCGTGAATGCCTCGCTCGAGGCCAAGGCCCGCGGCATCCAGGTGCTAGAGGTCAAAGATGAGAGCAGCCGCGACTTCGCCGGAGGCTCATTGCAAATCACCACCCGTGGTGATCAGGGCAGCCGCAGCGTCACCGGTGCCGTCTTTGCCGATGGCGATCTGCGCATCACCAGCATCGATGCCTTCCCGGTGAATGTGACCCCCAGCAGCCACATGCTGTTCACCCGGCACCGGGACATGCCCGGAATCATTGGTCACCTGGGCTCTCTGCTGGGCGAACACAACGTCAACATCGCCTCCATGCAGGTGGGCCGCAAAATCGTTCGCGGTGATGCGGTGATGGTGCTCAGCATCGATGATCCGATCCCAGCAGATCTGCTGCAGACGATCACGGCCATCGATGGCATCCAGGAAGCACACCCGGTCACGCTCTGATGTGGTGGCGCCTCACACTCCCATGTCCTCCGGAGCTGGAGGAGTCGCTGGTGTGGAAATTGACGGATCTGGGGCTGCATCGCCATGCGGTGCAGCATGCGCCGGAAACGCCTGATCGCAAGACGCTGTTGGTCTGGCTCCCGAAACCGGAGTGGCCGGAGCCTCAGCGGCGGGAGCTGGTCGCCAGCCTGCAGCCGCTGGCGGAGCCCTTTGGACTCAGCCTGCCCGACGGGCACTGGGACGATGTGGCCGACGAGGATTGGAGCCTCAGCTGGAAACAGCATTGGCAGGCCGATCCTGTCGGTACGGGGCTGTTGATCCTGCCGGCCTGGCTGGAGGTACCGCCAGAGCATGCCGATCGGCTGGTGATCAAGATGGACCCCGGCAGTGCCTTCGGCACCGGAAGTCACCCCACCACCCGGCTCTGCCTGGAGGCGTTGGAACAGTCGCCTCCCCTGGGGGCGCTTGTGGCCGATTTGGGCTGCGGCAGCGGGGTGCTGGGCCTCGCTGCGCTGGGTCTGGGGGCGGAGTCGGTGGTGGCCGCTGATACCGATTCCCTGGCGGTGCGTGCCACAACGGACAACCGCGGCCTCAACGACCGATCGGAGGCTGAGCTTCAGGTGGCTTTCGGTTCTGTGGAGACCCTGAGCGATCTGCTCGCGCCCCGCCGCGCTGATCTGCTGCTCTGCAACATCCTGGCTCCGGTGATTGAAGCCCTCTCCCCGGGTTTCGAGGGGCTGCTTCAGCCCGATGGGCGCGCTCTGCTCAGTGGGCTCCTGGTGGATCAGGCACCGCGCCTGAAGGAGGTTCTCGGGGGCTTGGGCTGGTCGGTCACCGCCGAGGCGGCACAGGGCCGCTGGGGGCTGCTGGAGATCCGCCGCCGCTAGACCTGGCCCTATAAGCCAGGCTTATCAGAGTGGGGTCTCCGATTGGTCCTCCTCCCCAGTGCCCCCGGAATCGTCAGGTTGAGCACCTATTTGAAGTAAAAATGTATCGTTCTGCAGGACCGGGTTTTCCGGAACCCTGTACGCATTCATCAATCATGGCTTCTTACAAGGTCACCCTGGTCTCCGAGAGCGAAGGTCTGAACAAGACCATCGAAGTGCCCGACGACCAGTACATCCTCGACGCTGCTGAAGAGCAGGGCATCGACCTCCCCTACTCCTGCCGCGCTGGCGCTTGCTCCACCTGCGCCGGCAAGATCACCGCTGGCACCGTCGACCAGTCCGACCAGAGCTTCCTGGACGACGACCAGATCGAAGCTGGTTTCGTGCTGACCTGCGTCGCCTACCCCACCAGCGACTGCACCATCAAGACCCACGCCGAAGAAGAGCTCTATTGAGCCTCTGTCCTTCAACTGGACGTGTCTTCAACCACCCCTTCGGGGGTGGTTTTTTTTGGTCTGGTCGTCTTCCATGCGTGTCCCTTGTCTTCTCCTGCCGTGAGCCGCCCCGAAGTCGACGATCTTCTGGAGCCCGGCAGCGTTCACACCAGCCCCGGCGGTCAGTACAGCTTCCGCGTCATCGGGCCCTGTTGCCGGTTGTTTGATCGCGAAGAACTGCCCTGGCCCTGCTGTCGTCTGGCCTGGCGCAGCAAGGAGCCGAGCTGGCGACGGATCGGACGGCGGTTTGTGCCCGACCTGGCGGCCCGGCGTTGCCCCTCCTACGCCGTGGAACTGCTGCAACCAGGGGGCAGGCCTACACCCACCGTGCTGACCCTGTTCTCCGTTCGTTTCAGTCGGGATCTGCAGGAGTGGTGGTATAGCCGCCATCCCAACTCCATGGCCCCTGAGCAGGTGAGTCCCCCAACAAAAAGCCCCGACGACCTGAGGCCGCCGGGGACAAACGATTTTGATTGGAGTTGATCGGCAGAAGCTGATCAGAAGTAGATCTTGCCGCCACCCCAGGCGCTGCCCTGGACTTTGGGCGACACCAGGATGTAGCCAGCCATCAGGCGCAGATCCTCATCATCGAGATCGCGCATGGCGGGGTAGAGCTCAGCGTCGCGCATGCTCGGGTGCAGGTCAGCAATGCTGTACTCACCGTCGTAGGAGGTGGGGTCCTTCATGTAGTCGACCAGGGCCTCAACGTTGTCGCGGGCCGGGGTGGCCAGGGCCAGGGTCTCAGGATCCAAGCCCACGTTGTGATTGGTCTTGGTGATGCCGCCGGCGTGGCAGGTGCCGCAGCTGGTGTTGAACACCTTGCGGCCAGCATCGATTTCACGATCGCTGAAGGTCACCTCTGTGCCGGAGGGATCTGCCGGAACCGTCAGGGTCTCAGCGTCCCACTGGGCCGCCTGAGCCGGAGAGATAACGGCCAAACCGATCAGCACCGGGATGAGGACCAGAAGGCCCTTCAGGGACCGTCGCAAGGAAGAGAACACAGAGGCCATGAAGGTAAGGGGGTGTGACGCATTCACCGCACCAAGCTCTTGTATCACGGGGAAGTGACCCTCAGTGGCCGGATCACGAACTGTTGCAGCGTGGTTTGACGTCAATGCTGAGGAAGTCCTTGGCCAGCAGCGTGTTGGGGAAGATCGCCTTGGCCTCGTCCAACAGGTCTTGGGGCGTGACCGGGTTGCCCGGCACGTAGCGCGGGCTGAGGTGGGTGAGCACCAGTTGCCCCACACCCGCTTCGGCGGCCGTCTGGGCAGCCATGGTGCTGGTGGAGTGCTGTTTCTGGAACGCCATCTCTGCCTCGCCATGGGCAAAGGTGGATTCATGGATCAGCAGATCCGCGCCGCGGGCAAGCTCGACGGCCGCTTCGCAGAACACCGTGTCGGTGCAATAGACGACGCTCACACCGGGCCGTTCCTCACCGCAGAGGCTGGTGCCGTCGATGCTGCGACCGTCCTCCAGGGTCACCGTTTCACCCCGCTTCAACTGTGCGTACACGGGGCCGGGTGGGATGTTCAGTTCCCGTGCTTTCTCAATGTCGAAGCGACCGGCCAGGGGCTTCTGTTCGATGCGATAGGCGTAGGCCGGCACTCGGTGAGTGAGCGGGGTGCAGCGCACCATGAAGTCGTCGTCCTCGAACAGCAGCGTGCCCTGCTCGGCTGCATCCCGGACCCTATGGACAGCGAGGGGATAGCCGATCCGGGTGGAGCTGGTGCGCAGCACACCATTGAGGTAGCTCTCCAGCGGGTCCGGCCCGTAGAGATCCACCCCTGCGGCGCTGCTGCCGGCGAGCCCGAGGCTGGCGAGCAGACCAGGCAGGCCGAACACGTGGTCGCCATGCATGTGGGTGATGAACACCCGGCGTAGCTGCGAGAGCCGCAGATCACTGCGTAAAAACTGATGTTGGGTTCCCTCGCCGCAGTCGAACAGCCACATCTCCGAGCGCTGCGGCAAGCGCAAAGCCACGGCTGAAACGTTGCGGGCCCGGGTGGGTACCCCAGAACTCGTACCGAGAAATGTGACCTGCAAGGCCGGTGCTCCTCAGGACTCATGCTGCCATCTGGCTGAACCCAGGAACAGGCGGCACACTGGGGCGCCTCTTGATCTCCAGCGTGCGCAGCGCCTCCGTTGCCGTCGGTCTGGTGCTCGTCGCTGTGATCGCTCCATCACCGGTGGTGCTGGCCCGCGGCCGCGAGCCGCAGATGCGCGTGCTGCTGCTGGAGAGCAACCAGGTCAGCCTGCACTCCGATGGCGCATTGCCGCTGCGGGTGCAGGGACTCCCCGGCGGCGAGCGACGGCCACAGCGGCTGCAGCTCAGCCTTAAAGGGGCCCGCCTGAGCGCCACTGTGGATGGCCGATCGATGCGGCTGGCCCCCAGCACCCTGGTGACGGTGCAGAACGACGATCCACGGGGCATCTGGTTGAGAGGGCGTCGCTACCGCGGTGTGCTCAGCGTCAGCGGCCGCGGCGGCACCTTGCGGGTGGTCAACAGCCTGGGCGTTGAGACCTATCTCGCTAGTGTTGTCGGCAGCGAAATGCCCCACCGCTGGCCACTGGCTGCCCTGCAGGCCCAGGCCGTGGCCGCTCGCACCTATGCGTTGAAACAACGCAGCCGCGGTGGTGCCTGGGATGTGAAGGCCACGGTGGCGAGTCAGGTGTACCGCGGAGTGGAGTCGGAAACGCCGAGCACACTCAAGGCGGTGGCGAGCACCCGTTCGCTGGTGCTCGTGCACGGGGGTCGCCTGATCGATGCCGTCTTCCACAGCAGTTCTGGCGGGGTGACCGAGGCGAGTGGGATGGTCTGGCGCCGCCAGCATCCCTATCTGGTCAGCGTCCCCGATCACGATCAGCACAGCCCGGTGCACCGCTGGGAACAATGGTTTGATTCGGCTGGGCTGCGTCAGCGGCTGCCCGAAACCGGTGGGCTCCAGGACGTTGAGGTGCTGAGTCGTTCCGCCAGTGGACGGGTGCGTGAGGCCCGCGTGCGCGGGCCCCGCGGATCGCTGGTGCTCAGCGGCGGCGAGCTGCGCAAGCGGTTGGGACTCAAAAGCACGCTGGTGAACTTTGAGATGGTCACGGGGGGGCAGCGTTCTCCCGTGGAGCTTCCGGTGCGGCGGGGGACTGCAACCGCCCGCCCGGGCTCCCGCATTGATCGGATCACCGCATCGGTGGCTCGCCAGCGGGGAGCACGGCCGCCCCTATTGGTGGCCCCTCCGCCGGTGCTGGTTAGCAAGACGTCGGTGCGTCGTTGGTCCGCTGGCGGACTCCAGCTGCTGGTGAAGGGCCAGGGCTATGGCCATGGCGTTGGCATGAGTCAGTGGGGAGCCCATGGTCTGGCGGAGCAGGGGGCTCACTTCCGCTCGATTCTTCGGCACTACTACCGCGGGGCTGAGGTTGTTCCCTACCAGCCGCACCACAATCCATCGCTGGCGCTGAAGCCCCCAACGAAGCCATTCTGGAGAGACATGCCGGTTTCGCCCTTTGGCACGGTTTCCCTGTCGTCTGCAACGCCATTCCAGTGACACGGATCTCTGCGCTGTGCTGGCGGCCCATCTGGAGCGTCATCTGCGCAGTTGGCAGGGGCCTGATCCCCTGAAGCCCTTGGGCCTCGCCACGGGCCGCACCATGGAGCCGCTCTATCGCACCCTGGTGGACCGGCTGCAGTCGTGGTCTGCCGATGAGCTGGAGGCCCTGCGGGCCCGGTGGTGCAGCTTCAATCTGGACGAATACCTCGGGCTTTCGGCGGACGATCCCCGTTGCTACAGGGCCTACATCAACCACCACCTCGCTGCACCCTTGGGCTTGCCCGCCTCAGCGGTGCATCTGCCCGACAGCACTGCCGCTGACGGAGCGGTTGCCGCGCGGCGCTACGGCGAGCAGCTCAGCGGCTGTGGCGGCATCGGCCTGCAGCTTCTGGGGCTCGGCAGCAATGGTCATGTGGGTTTCAACGAGCCGCCTTGTCCCTCTGATCAGCACTGCCATGAGGTGGAGCTGACCCCTGCAACCCGGCAGCAGAACGCGGTGCTCTTCGATGGTTGCGTTGAGGCTGTGCCGCAGCGGGCCATCACCCTGGGCCTGTGGGAGATCCTCGAGGCTGCTGAGATTCATCTGGTGGTGACCGGCGCCGCCAAGGCCGGCATCCTCAAGCGGTTGTTGGACTTAAGGGAGCCGGATCCTGCGCTGCCCGCCAGCTGGCTGCTGACCCATCCCAATGTCTGGCTCTGGTGCGATGCAGCGGCTTTAGCTTGAACAGCCGAGAGCAGCGGCGATGAGCATCGACCCCGTGGAACGGCGCCTTGAGCAGAGCTTTGAGGCAGAACGCTGGACGCGCTTCATTCAGGACTGTCAGGACCTTGAGCAGTTGCGCGAGACGGCCTTGGCGTTGGTGCAGCAGCTGGCCCAGCAGAAGGCGGCCAGTGCCTGGATGGCCACCCGGGCCTCGGAATCGGAAAACGCCAAGTTGGAGATGCTGGCGCGGATGATCCGTCAGCAACCCGATGGCGAGGAGGAGAAGGCGACTGAGTCCCCCTGAGGGGGCCCCAGCCGCCAGCCTGGTCGGGTGTCAGTGTTCCTTTTGCCAGCGGCTCAGGTGTGCTGGCGAGAACTTGTGGCCGTGTTTGGCCCCGACCTTGACCACGCAGGAGTTGTCCTTGCCGCAGCGCTGCACCTCATCGCGGATCGAGTCGTTGCTCTGCACCCGCGACATGAACGTCTCCAGCTGTTTCATGGACATGGCGATCCTCCAGAAGGGATGTCTTCGGCCTAGCGCTGGGGTCGATCGGTGCTCAGGGCCTCAAGCTTTGGTACGGATTTGCTGACGACAAACTTCAAGGAGGCGTCAGTCGAGCTCCAGTCCGTCGGCGAGATCGAGGTTGGCGCTGACGCTGCGCACATCGTCGAGCCCGTCGAGGGCATCCAGCAGCTTGAGGCAGCTGCGGGCGGTGTCGGGATTGTTCACAGAGACGCTGGTCTGGGCGGACCAGTGATGGCCCCATTCCCGCACATTCCAGTCAGCCCGTCGCAAGCCGTCCTGAAGGCTCTCCAAGGCCTCAAAGGGGCCGTGCACGATCACTGATTCGTCCAACAGCTCATAGCCATCGGCCTCCAGCTCCAGGAGGCTTTCCAGTAACCGTTCCTCATCGTCGGGGCCGGCGTTGAGGATTACTTCGCTGCGGTGTTCAAACAGGTAGGCCACGCAGCCGTTTTCCCCCAGATTTCCGCCGTTCTTGCTGAAGGCCAGCCGCAGATCCGCCGCGGTGCGGTTGCGGTTGTCCGTGAGCGCTTCCACCAGCACCGCCATGCCGCCGGGACCGTAGCCCTCGTAGCGCACCTCCTCGAGTTGGGCTCCATCACCCGCCTGACCTGACCCCTTGGCGATGGCCCGCTCGATGTTGGAGGCGGGCACCCCAGCGGCACGGGCTTTGCTGATGGCCGTGCGCAACTGAAAATTCCCGGCGGGATCGGCTCCGGCACGGGCCGCCACCATGATTTCCCGCCCCAGCCGGGTGAATACCGCACCACGTTTGGCGTCGACGACGGCCTTGGTGCGTTTGATCTGGGACCATTTGCTGTGGCCAGCCATCGCGTCAGGGCAGGGCGGGATGCGCTCGGAGAGTACTGAGCGACCGGTTGGTTTCAGCCTGCTGCATCGAAGACCACCTTGGGTCGCAGCAGACCTTCGCTCTCGCGGTGGCCGATGCCGGCCATGCTTCCATCCGCATTGCACACCACCACCGCCTCTCCAGGCCCTGGATCCATCGCGATGCGTCGGCCGCAGCGCCAGTCGATCTGCTCGGCTTCGCTGAGATCACGTCGGGGCAGGGCCCCCAGGGCCAGCAGCGGCGAGAGGGGATCGGGCGGCATAGCGTCTCGCTCTGGCAGGGGATGGGCCTGATGCGCATGGAACCCCAGGGCTTGGGTGCGGCGCAGGGAGGCCAGACAACCTCCGCAGCCGATGCGCTCCCCCAGATCCCTGGCGATCGAGCGGATGTAGGTGCCGGCGGAACAGTGCACCTCGATGCTCAGCTGCCCCAGGGCCGCATTCCAATCCAACAGCTCCAGCCGGTGCACGGTGACGGCCCGTGGCGGCAGATCCATGGCTTCACCGCGCCGTGCCCTGGCATGGGCTCGTTCGCCATCCACATGGACGGCGGAGACCTGCGGCGGACGCTGTTCAATCGAGCCCCGGAACGCCTCCAGGCTGCTGTTGAGCTCGGCTTCACTGAGGGATGGCCAGGCCTGCTGCTCCAGCAGCTCTCCTTCCAGATCGTCGCTGATGGTGCGCCGGCCCAGCTGAATCACCCCGGTGTAGGTCTTCTCCCCGGGGAGGTAGGGCAGCAATCGGGTCGCCGGCCCTAGGGCAATGGGGAGAACCCCGGTGACGGCAGGATCAAGGGTGCCGCCATGGCCCACGCGCTTGAGGCCGTAGCTGCGGCGCAGACGGCTGACGCAGGCGTGGGAGGTGAGGCCTGCGGGCTTGTCGATCACCACGAAGCCGAAGGGGCCGTTCACCGGGGCTGGAGCGGGGTGCCCTGACTGTTGCATTCCGCCGGCTGCGTAGGTTGGCTGCTATCTGATGCCCATCCATGCCCCAGCTCCGCAGCAGCACGGACGCGGACGTCTCCGCTTTTCTGGCGGACGGTTTGGGCATCAAGCAACACCTCAGTCGCTACCTCGACCTGACGCTGGATCAGCTTGAGCAGCGTCTGCCCAGCAGCACCGACGACCTGGCGGATCTCCATCCCGGTGCGTTCCGGCCGGAGGACGCCACCGCCTTCTATGAGGACACGGTGGGCACGGGACACCTGCTGGAGCTGGCGGCCTGGCACCTCTCCAGTGCGGACTACATCGCCAACACGCTGCGGCTGCAGGGCATGGCGGTGCAGGGCCAGGTGCTGGATTTCGGCGGTGGCATCGGCACCCACGCCCTATCAGCGGCGGCGCTGCCGGAGGTCGACCACGTCTGGTTTGTCGACCTCAATCCCCATAACCAGGCTTTTGTTCAGCAACGGGCGCAAAGCCTGGGGCTGGCGGACAAGCTCTCGGTGCATCGCGACCTCAGCGGCACGGGCGATGTTCGTTTCGATGCGGTGGTCTGCCTCGATGTGCTGGAACACTTGCCGGATCCCTCGGCGCAGTTGCTGGAGTTTCACCAGCGGATGGCCCCCGGGGCTATCGCGCTTCTGAACTGGTACTTCTTCAAAGGGCATCAGGGCGAGTACCCCTTTCATTTCGATGATCCGGCCCTCGTGGATGGGTTTTTCCGCACCCTGCAGGCTCAGTTCCTTGAGGTGTTTCACCCCTTGTTGATCACGGCTCGGCTGTACCGGCGTTCCTGAGGCTGCGGCAACACAAGCTCCCAACAAAAAAGCCCCGGTGCCAGCTGGCATCGGGGCTTTGGATTGACGTTGGCCTTGAAACTCAGACCGCTGCAGTGATGTTGATGCGCTTGCGGTTGCGCAGGCCGCGGCGTATCGATTCGAACTTCACGATGCCGTCGGTAAGGGCAAATAGGGTGTCGTCCTTGCCTTTGCCGACATTGACGCCAGGCAGAACGGAGGTGCCGCGCTGGCGGATCAGGATGGAACCGGCGGTGACGGTTTCGCCGCCGTAGGCCTTCACACCAAGGCGTTTGGCGTTTGAGTCGCGGCCGTTACGGGTTGAGCCTGTGCCTTTTTTATGTGCCATGAGAAGAGATGCTGGTGGGGCGGTTGATGAAGCGAGGGGGAGAGGTCAGCTGATGGCCTTGCCGCCCACGGAGATGGACTCAACCATCACCCGGGTGAGTTCCTGCCGGTGACCATTCTTGCGGCGGGTTTTCTTTTTTGGGCGCATCTTGTAAACGATCACCTTGGGTCCGCGGCGATGGGCCATCACCTTCAGGGACACGGTCGCGTCCTTGACGTAGGGCTGGCCGAGGGTGGTGCCCTTGCCGTCCTTCACCAGGAGAACGTTCTCAAGCTTGATGGTGTCATCCACCTCAGCTTGAAGCCGATCGATGTCGTAGTAGCGGTTGGGCTGCAGCCAGATCTGGGTGCCCGACGCCTCAACGATGGCGTAGGTACCGCTCTGTTCCGCGGCTGGTTTGGTGTCGGCCATAAGGTGAAAAGACGCGTTCAGGCTCGGCGAACCGATTCAGGCCTGAGCCGCAATCGAAAGACAAACAAAGATCTTCGTCTCTGACGCGCCCCATCGTCAAGATTCAGATACCTAGACGATGCGGATGCCCGGATGGCCAGGCCGGCCCTCACTGTTGCTCTCGTGCTGGCCAGCCCAGCCTTGGTGGAAGCCTGCCGCCCCTGGCTGCCGGCCAACCGTTACGAGTCTGTTGTTCTGACGGTTGATCCTGGGGAGACCCTGGCGGCTGTTCTCGGACCCCAGCAGGACGACTTCGACGCTGTGGTGCTCGAGCAGAGCCTGCTCGATGCTTCAGCCAAGGAGCAACTGCTGGCGGCGGGTCTGCTTTTTCCCGCCGTGATCGTTGGGGAGGTCAAGGGGCAGGTGGATTACCACCCCGAGGAGTTGCATCTGCCCGACGACCAGCTGGCCCAGCTGGGATACAACGTGGATGCGGCCATTTCGCGTTTTCTGCGCCAGGGTCGTGCCGACGGACGCACGGACGACAGCAGCTCCTCCTCCCGCGCCGTCAGCAACCTCTCCGATCGCCTGCAGGAGCGACTCGGCTACCTAGGGGTCTTCTACAAACGGGATCCATCGCGCTTCCTGGGCAGCCTGCCCCCCGAGGAGCGCCGGGATCTGCTGCTGTCGCTTCAACGCACCTATCGGGACCTGCTGGCGAATTATTTCAGCGATCCGGCCGCGGCCAATCAGGCCCTGGAAAGCTTCGTCAACACCGCTTTCTTCAGTGATCTGCCGATAACCCGCACCGTTGAGATCCACGTGGATCTCATCGATGAATTCTGGAAACAACTGAGTCTGGAGGGCCACAAACATGACTTTCTTCAGGATTACCGCCTTGCGCTTCTTGATGTGATGGCGCATCTGTGTGAGATGTACCGGCGCTCCATTCCGCCGGACCTTCCTCTGTCGGGCACGGCTTCCAGCCGTGTACGTCGCCCGACGGATCAGCTCGATGCCTCGGAGGAGTCGTCATGAGTCCCCGCAAGACCTACATCCTCAAGCTTTACGTGGCGGGCAACACGCCCAATTCGATGCGGGCGTTGAAAACGCTGCGCAACATCCTCGAGACCGAATTCCGGGGGGTGTATGCCCTCAAGGTGATTGATGTGCTCAAAAATCCGCAACTGGCGGAAGAAGACAAGATCCTGGCAACGCCGACCTTGTCCAAGATTCTTCCCCCGCCGGTGCGCCGCATCATCGGTGACCTCTCCGATCGCGAGCGGGTGCTGATCGGTCTGGATCTGCTTTACGACGAGCTGTCTGACACGTCGCTCAGTTCGAGCTTGATCGATGCGGTCGATGAGGAGACCGACACGACGATTTCTTCAGATCCTTAAGCGACATGGTGCGCTCCAGCACGGTTCATCTCCTGCTCACTACGGTCAAGTCATAGGTGGTTGCCATGCAGTTCCCCCCGACCAGCGGTCAGCCTCAGATGCAGGTTCAAAAGCTCCCGACAGGGATCGAGGGCTTTGATGATGTGTGCCAGGGCGGCCTGCCGATCGGCCGCAGCACGCTGATCAGCGGCACGTCCGGCACCGGCAAGACGGTGTTTTCGCTGCACTTCCTCCACAACGGCATCAAGCAGTTCGACGAACCCGGCATCTTCGTCACCTTTGAGGAATCGCCCCTCGACATCCTGCGCAACGCCGCCAGTTTCGGTTGGAACCTGCAGGAGATGGTCGAGCAGGACAAGCTCTTCATCCTCGACGCCTCACCGGATCCTGACGGTCAGGACGTGGCCGGCAGTTTTGATCTCTCCGGTTTGATCGAGCGGATCAACTACGCCATCCGCAAATACAAGGCCAAGCGCGTCGCTATCGACTCGATCACGGCGGTGTTCCAGCAGTACGACGCTGTGTTCGTGGTGCGCCGTGAGATCTTTCGGCTGATTGCAAGGCTCAAGGAAATCGGCGTCACCACGGTGATGACCACTGAACGGATCGACGAGTACGGCCCGATCGCCCGCTACGGCGTTGAGGAATTCGTCTCCGACAACGTGGTGATTCTGCGCAATGTGCTCGAAGGAGAGCGGCGTCGGCGCACCCTTGAGATTCTCAAGCTGCGGGGCACCACCCATATGAAGGGCGAGTTCCCCTTCACCATGGGAACCCACGGCATCAGCATCTTCCCGCTCGGGGCCATGCGCCTCACCCAGCGGTCATCCAACGTCCGGGTCAGTTCCGGCGTGCCGCGCTTGGACGACATGTGCGGCGGAGGTTTCTTCAAGGACTCGATCATCCTCGCCACCGGTGCCACCGGAACGGGCAAGACGATGCTCGTCTCCAAATTCATCGAAGACGCCTGCCGCAACAAGGAACGCGCGATCCTGTTTGCCTATGAGGAATCGAGGGCTCAGCTGCTGCGCAACGGCACCAGCTGGGGCATCGACTTCGAGCAGATGGAGCAGGACGGGCTGCTCAAGATCATTTGCGCCTATCCCGAATCAACGGGCCTTGAGGATCACCTGCAGATCATCAAGACGGAGATCAGCCAGTTCAAACCGTCGCGGATGGCGATCGATTCCCTCTCCGCCCTGGCGCGCGGTGTGAGCCACAACGCCTTCCGTCAGTTCGTGATCGGGGTGACCGGTTACGCCAAGCAGGAGGAGATCGCCGGCTTCTTCACGAACACCTCTGAGGAGTTCATGGGCAGCCATTCGATCACCGACTCCCACATCTCCACGATCACTGACACGATCCTGTTGCTGCAGTACGTGGAGATCCGCGGGGAGATGGCCCGCGCCCTGAACGTGTTCAAGATGCGCGGTTCATGGCACGACAAGGGCATCCGCGAATTTGTGATCACGGGGAATGGCCCTCAGATCAAGGATTCCTTCTCCAACTTCGAGCGGATCATTTCCGGTGTGCCCCATCGGGTCACCACCGATGAGCGCAGCGAGTTGTCGCGCATCGCCCGCGGCGTCTCCACCGAGGACTGAACTAAAGCTCCAAGGCCTCGGCGATGGCGCTGCGGCTGCGCCGTTCTGCTTGCAATTGCAGCTCATCCTTGTCGGCCTCCGCCAGGGGGAGGTCGAACCAGAAGGTGGTGCCCACCTCGGGCTCACTCGCCATCTGAACCTGGGCGTCGTGCTTCTCGAGGATGCCCCGCACGATCGAAAGACCCAGTCCGGTGCCCACTTCCGTGTGAACGGCGTTCTCGACCCGGAAGAAGCGATCGAAGATGCGCTCCTGATCAGCGCTGCTGATGCCGCAGCCCGTGTCGGCAATCTCCACCCTCAGCTTGGGCAGCGGTGAGGTGAGAGCGCAGGTGGGTCCATCACTGGTGGTGATCGCCGTTCCCTCCACCGAACAGGCGTCGGGCCAGGGATAGGCCCGCAGCGCCAGGGGGCCGCCGGGCCGGCTGAACTTCAGAGCATTGCCCACCAGGTTGTCGAGCACCTGCAGCAGCAGGTCCCAGTTGCCCAGCACCTCGGGCAGTTCTTCGGGAACATCCAGCACCAGTTCCACCTGGCGATCCTCGGCATTCAGCCGGTAGGTGCGCAGGGTTTGCTCCATGGCCGGACGCATGCTGATCGGTTCGAACTGCAGCGTCCGGCCCGACTCCAGCCGGGAGAGGTCCAGCACATCGTTCACCAGCCGGGTGAGTCGATCGGTTTCGTCGTTGGCGACCCCGAGAAACTCCTTCTGTTCATCGGGGCTGAGCTGATCGCCGAGGTCGTGCAGGGTTTCGACGTAGCTCTTGATGTTGAACAGCGGCGTGCGCAGTTCATGAGAGACGTTGCTGATGAAGCGGCTCTGGGCCGCATTCAGTTCCACCTCGCGGGTGAGATCCTGAATGGTGACGGCGATGCCCTTGAGGGTTTCACCGCTGGCATCACGCACCGCTTGCAGAACGATGCGCAGGGTGCGGGCCGGTTCTCCCACGCTGCAGCGCAGGTCTTCACTGTCGGCCGCGCCACCGAGCAGGGCATCGAGGGGACTGTGCAGTTCGATGGCCAGCAGTTCCGGCAGTTCCCCCACCAGCTCCTGGCCTTCCAGGCTGCGTCCTTCCCAGCGGAACAGACGCCGCGCTGTGGGATTGGCCAGCACGATGCGGCCGTCGGCATCCAGCAGCATGGCTCCGTCGGCCATGGTGGCGATCAACGACTGCTGCTTCACCTGGGCGGCGGTGAGCTCCTCGATGTTGGCCTCGTCGTAGGCCTCGAGCTGGGAGGCCATGGCGTTGAAGCCGGTGAGCAGTTCCCCCAATTCCCCGCCCACTGGCAGGTCAACCCGGGCACCGAAGTTGCCGGAGGCGACCGAGCGCACCCCCCGCAGAAGTTCCTTCACCGGGCGGGTGATGGTGAGGGCGTTGAACACCGCGCCCAGGATCACTAGCACCCAGATCGAGATGAACACCGCCACGGTCACCTCCCTGGTGAGGGCTGCGCTGGCCAGGGCGGTCTCATTCGGGTTCACCCCGAGGCCGAGAACGCCGTAGTACTGACCCCCCCGGATCAGGGGGACGAATACATCGGTGACGGCACCCTGGGGCGTGAGGTGTTGCCGTACCAGGGGGTTCTGGGGGCGTCGACGCAGCTCTTCGGGCAGCTCCAGTCGCCGGTTGAGACGAAGCTCTCCATCGCCACTGCTGGGGGTTCCGCTGATCGGGATCCCCAGATAGACGACGCCTTCGGGGTCAGCAAAGAAGATGTAGCGGACGCTGCGGCTGGAACGCCAGAACTTTTCGGCGACGTTGGCCAGCTCACGGTCCTGGCCCTGCGCCACCAGCTCAGTGACATTGCCGGCCAGCAGCAGGCCCAGATCCCGGGCGTAGCGCGTGTCGTTCATCACCGCATCGCGCTGAATTCCGTTCAGCGCGAAGAAGGTGATGCCCGTCATCATCAGGCTCACCACCAGGGTGGCGATCGCCAGCAGCTTGGTCTGGAGGGTGAATTCCGCCCACCAGGCGGTGATGCGGTCCCAGAGGTTCTGGTCGTCCCCCGGCGGCTTGCCATTGGGAGGAAGCGCCCAATCAGCGATTGCTGCTCCGCTGCCGCTGCTCATCCGCCCGAGCGCACCTGATGGCCTATGTCTTGACGGTAGGTGATTCCGGCGTAATCCAGCTGATTGAGGCCGTTGTAGGCCTCGGCAAAGGCGGCATCGAAGTCATCGCCCTGGGCGACGACGGCCAGCACCCGGCCCCCTGCGGTGAGCAGTTCGCCGGAGCTGTCGCGGCGGGTGCCGGCATGAAATAGCTGATGGTTGGGGCTGGGGGCGAGGTCGATGCGAATCGCATCGCCTTTGCGGGGGGTCTCCGGGTAGCCCTCGGCGGCCGCTACAACGCAGGCACTGCAGCGTTCGGCGATGCTCAACTGAGGGGCCAGATCGAGGCGTCCGAGAGCACAGGCCTGCAGCACGGCGCCCAGTTCAGGGCCGAGTAGGGGCATCAAGGTCTGGCATTCGGGATCGCCGAAGCGACAGTTGAACTCGATCACCTGGGGCCCATCGGCCGTGATCATCAGGCCGGCATAGATCACGCCGCGGTAATCGATGCCCCGTTGGCGCAGGGCCTTCAAGGTGGGCTCGAGCACGATGCGGCGCACCTCCTCGAGGCCCTCAGCATCCAGAAGCGGGGCGGGGGCATAGGCGCCCATGCCGCCGGTGTTGGGTCCGCGATCACCGTCCTTGAGCCGTTTGTGGTCCTGCGCCGGGGGCAACAGCACCATCCGCTCCCCATCGCAGAGGGCGAACACCGACACTTCAGGGCCCTCCATCCGCTCCTCCAGCACCAGCTGGGAGCCGGCGGCACCGAAACGCCCTTCAAAGGCTTCGCGGATGGCGGTTTCCGATTCCTCCACGCTGTCCGCCACCGTGACGCCCTTGCCGGCGGCCAAGCCATCGGCTTTGACCACCAGAGGCCGTTGCACCTCCTGCAACACCGCCAGGGCCTCGGCTTCACTGGTCACCGCCCAGTGGCCAGCGGTGGGGACCCCCGCCTCCTGCATCAGCTGCTTGGCCCAGGCTTTGCTCGCCTCCAGTTGGGCCCCCTCCGCTCCCGGGCCGAACACGGCAAAGCCCGCATCGCGCAGGGCATCGGCAACACCAGCAGCCAGCGGCGCTTCCGGACCCACCACCACCAGGTCGACGCCGTTCTGCTGGCACAGCGCGATCAACCCAGCGCTGTCGGTTTCACCCACCGCCATGGCGCTGCCTTCCGTGCCGCCGTTGCCAGGGGTGATCCAGACCGTGTCCAGGCCCGGACAACGGCTCAGGGCCCAGGCCAGGGCCTGTTCCCTGCCGCCGCCACCGACGACGAGGGCACGTTGGAGGGCGGGCAGCGTGGTGGGACGGGTGGACGACATGGCCATGGTTGCGGGAGGAACGGTTTGGGCCTCGTAGGTTTTCCTTTGTAGACCGCAGCCCGCCATGGGGACTCCCCTTTTCCCCTTCGCCCTCACCCTTCTGGCTGCTGTCACGGCAGCCCCGGATCTGCACGTGATGCGCGAGGAACGCTTTCAGAGCGTTCTCGCTGAGATGGATCTGGCCGCGGCGGAGCAGGCTTGTCTCAACCCCCGCATCGCCAACTCCGACGGCCGTCGCCAGGCCTTGCGTGATCGGCTGCTGGAGCTGCATCCGGTGATCGATTCCTTGGAGCTGGTGCTGGCCAACGCCGAAGCCTTGATGAGCTGCGGTGCCCCCGAAGCTGCAGCCGTGGTGCTCAACCGCTACTTCCCCCGCGTTGGCGATGAACGGAGTCAGTGGTTGTCGTTGCGCTGGCGTGCTGCTGCAGCGGCCCTGGATCACCGCCAGGCGGCTTTGGCGCTGCGCCGTTTGGTGGATGGCAATCTGAAAGCCCTGGATGCGCCTCTGTTCCCTGGAAAGCCGATGTCGGATCAGGGCAATGGGCTGGATCAATTGGCTTGGCATGAAGCGGCTCTGGGCCACAACGCTGTGGCTGTGGAGCTGCAGCTGTTGGGCGATCTGACGGGCGTTCAGGGGGCCAAACGACTGGCGCGGGCGGCGCAATGGTTCGATGCCGATCAGTTCGAGCAGGCCGATCAGCTGCTGGAAACCGCCTTGGACCAAGCCGCGGCAGCGGAGGCCTGGGGACTGGCCATGGACCTGCTGCATCAACAGCTGCACCTGCAGTTGGCGGCTGGGGGCGATGGCGCGCGGCCGCGGCAGCGGATCCAACGGCTGGCCACTGTTCTTGATGACCGTTATGCGCTCCAGCAACTGCAGCCGGAGGCCGAACCCGATCCCCTGCTGCGTTCACCGCGGGATCCCGGAGGCCATGCTGTTGTAAGACCAACAGCCGTTGCACCGTCGCCATGACGCCCGATCACGGAGAGCTGCTTTACGAAGGCAAGGCCAAACGGGTGTTCACCAGCACGGATCCCGACCGGGTGCTGGTGGAGTTCAAGAATGACGCCACCGCCTTCAATGCCCAGAAGAAAGCCCAGCTTGACGACAAAGGTCGGCTGAATTGCCAGATCGCAGCACGGTTGTTCGAGCTGCTGGAGCGTGAGGGGGTGCCGACCCATTACTGCGGTCTGGCCGGGGAAACCTGGATGTTGGTGCGACGGGTGCAGATCATTCCCCTCGAGGTGGTGCTGCGCAACACCGCCACCGGATCACTGTGTCGTCAGACGCCTATCGCGGAGGGCACAGCCATCGAACCCGCCCTGCTGGATCTTTATTACAAGAACGATTCGTTGGGCGATCCCTTGCTCACTGAGGCGCGCGTGCAGCTGCTCGGTGTGGCAGACCCAGCGCGACTGTTAGCGATTGAACAACTGGCCCGCCGGGTGAATGCCGTGCTCCTGCCGTTCTTTGAAGAGCTTGATCTGCAACTGGTGGATTTCAAACTGGAGTTGGGGCTGGCATCGGATGGAACGCTCCTGCTTGCCGACGAGATCAGTCCTGATACCTGCAGGCTCTGGGACCGCCGCAACAGCAATCCCGAGGACCGAATTTTGGATAAGGACCGCTTCCGCAAGGATCTCGGTGGGGTCATGGAGGCCTACGGGGAGGTCCTTAAACGGATCCAAAGCAGCTGCCCCAACCCCCGCAACTGCCTGTAAGGTCAGCGCAACTTTTGTGGCTTCGGCCCAGCCTGCGTCTCGATGATCCGCCGTTCGACCCGCCGCTCCTCGGTTGCTGTTCGTGGCACGGTTTTGGGTCTGATGCTGGGGATCCCCCTGGTGGCTCCACCTGTGATGGCTCAGGAGGTCATGTCTGGAGACCAAGCTGCTGAGGGTGAAGAGGTCGTTGTTGAAGACACCCTGGTGGAACAGCCCCGGGTGCTGATCTCCGAGCTGCTGATTGAGGGTCTCGAGGGTCACCCAGAAGAGGAACGTCTTCAGATCTCCACCTACGACGCCATGCAGGTGCGTCCGGGAATGCGTGTGACCCGTGAGGAGCTGCAGAACGATCTGAATGGCATTCAGGCCACAGGTTGGTTCTCGGATGTGCGGATCGTTCCGCAGAACGGACCGCTCGGGGTTCAAGTGGTTGTTCAGGTGCAGCCCTTCCCTCCGCTGAGTGCTGTGGAGATCAACGGTGACGAGGAGAATCTCCTCTCGGATGAGCTGATTGAGCAGACGTTTGCCTCCGATTACGGCCGTACGCTCAATCTCAACGATCTGCAGCAGCGGATGAAGGCCCTGCAGGCCTCAGTGGCCGGTAAGGGCTATTCCCTGGCGCGAGTGTCCGGTCCGCAACGGGTCAGTCCTGAGGGTGTGGTTACGTTGAAGCTGCTCCAGGGGAGTGTTGCGGGTGTCGATGTCAAATTCCTCACCCAAGATGGCGATGACACCGATGAGAACGGCAATCCCATCCGCGGCAAAACCAGGGAGTGGGTGATCACCCGAGAGGTTTCGATTCAGCCTGGCGATCCCTTCAATCGCAACCAGCTGGAGCGGGATATCAAACGGTTGTACAGAACCCAGCTGTTCAGCGATGTGAAGGTGACGTTGCGGCCAGTGCCCGCGCAGCCTGGCGATGTTGTGATTGTTCTTGGCATCGTTGAGCAGTCCACCGGACAGCTCTCCGGTGGTCTTGGCTACAGCCAAAGCCAGGGTGTGTTTGGTCAGGTGCAGTTGCAGGAAACCAATTTCCTTGGCAGAGCTTGGAATTTGGGCACCAACATCACCTACGGGCAATACGGCGGACTTGCCAACCTCAACTTCTCGGACCCCTGGATTTACGGCGATAAGCACCGCACGAGCTTCCGCACGTCTCTCTTCTTGAGTCAGCAGGTGCCTCAGGTCTTCCAGAGCGATGACAATGGCAACATCCGTACGGCAAAGGAATATGCCAATAATGGCTCCAATTCTGCTTATGAAATAGGCAATATTTACAACTTTACGGGAGGTATTGCAGCTCCTGATGATGTGAATTTGGCGCAAGCCGCTTATCCGAATCGCAGTTGGTTCGACTACGAGGGCGACACTGTGGTCCTGCGCAAGACTGGCGGCAGCTTCTCCTTCGCCCGTCCTTTGAACGGTGGTGATCCGCACAAAGATGCTAAGTGGAGTGTTGTGGCCGGCATGTCTTTTGCTGAAGTGCGGCCAATCAACTTTGCAGGTGATTCAAGGCCCTACGCCGTCTCCTCCAAAAAGCGCAGTGAAGGGAGTGGTGAGGTCGGCAAAGATGAAATTATTTGCGTTTCGTATAACTGCGCAGATAGCAACACACTCATTGGGACTCGTTTTGCTACTACCTACAACACGCTCAACAATTCCCGCAATCCCACCGTCGGGAGGTTTTTCTCGGCCGGAACTGAGCAATTCGTGGGAATCAATAACGACTCTCCCACTTTCAACCGGTTGCGGGCCAGCTACACGCAGTTCTTCCCAGTGGACTGGCTCAAGCTTCATAAGAGCTGTCGACCCAAGCCCGGCGAGCAGGCCGATTGTCCGCAGGCCATTGGTTTGCAGATTAAAGGCGGCCTCCTCATGGGTGAAGCTCCCCCCCACGAGGCGTTTTGCATGGGTGGCTCCAACTCGATTCGTGGTTGGTATGACTGCGATCTAGCTGTTTCGAAGGCCTTTAGTGAATTGACGATCGAGTACCGCTTCCCCTTGATCAGTATTTTCTCCGGTGAATTGTTCATGGATGCTGGTACTGATTTCGGCACTCAGGAGGATGTGCCTGGTAAACCCGGTCTGCTTCTGGATAAAGACGGTTCTGGTGTCTCTGTGGGTAGTGGAGTGATCGTTACCACCCCAGTCGGCCCAATCCGCTTGGAGGTGGCCACTAAAGACTTTTCATCCGACTATCGCTTCAATCTGGGCGTGGGCTGGAAGTTCTAGTGACCAGCTGGCCCCAGAACTACTCCGCTGGTTGGACACTGGCGGAGCAAACATCACGCTCTGGCATTGGCCTCCACAGTGGAGCTGAGGCCACGGTGGAGCTTCGGCCAACGGATCAGCCGGGGTTCCACATGCGTTTGCCGGGGATGGAGCAGCCTATCCAGCTGCGGCCGGATCAGGTGCGCGACAGCCAGTTGTGCACAACCTTGGATTTGGGCTCCAGCAAGGTTGCCACTGTTGAACATCTACTGGCCGCTCTGGCCGGTTGTGGGCTTAGCCATGTGGAGATTGGCCTCAACGGCCATGAAGTGCCCCTGCTGGATGGCTCAGCGCTTGGTTGGGTGGAGGCCATTGCCACCGCTGGGTTGGTGCCGGCGGCCACCCCGCGGCCTGCTACACCGCGGCTGGAGCAACCACTGCTGCGCACCCGCGGCAACAGTGTGATCACCGCCACTCCGTCAGATTGCTTTGGTGTTGTAGGCATCATCGATTTCCCGCAGGCGGCCATCGGTCGACAGCAATTCGCCTTGGAGCTAACGCCCCAACGCTTCGTCGATGAGATCGCTCCAGCACGCACTTTTGGGTTCCGGGAGCAGGTGGAGCAGCTGCGCGCTGCGGGATTGATCCAGGGCGGAGCTCTGGACAATGCCCTGGTCTGTGACGGTGATCAGTGGATGAATCCACCGTTGCGGTTCGAGGATGAACCAGTGCGCCATAAGCTCTTGGACCTAATCGGCGACCTGGCCCTCGTCGGTTTTCCCCAGGCACAGGTTCTTGTGTACAAGGGATCCCATGGTCTTCACACCGATCTCGCAGCCGCTTTGTGACTGAATCCACCACCCCAAACGTCGTGCTCACCAGCGAGCAGATCGCCGGTTTGCTCCCGCACCGTTATCCCTTCGCGCTGGTGGATCGGGTCATCGCCCATGAGCCCGGGGTTTCCGCCACGGCGATCAAGAACGTGACCATGAACGAGCCCCAGTTTCAGGGGCATTTCCCCGAGCGTCCCCTGATGCCTGGGGTGCTGATTGTTGAGGCGATGGCGCAGGTGGGTGGTCTGATTGTGACCCAGATGCCCGATCTGCCGAAGGGACTGTTCGTGTTTGCAGGGATTGACGGGGTACGCTTCCGGCGCCCTGTGGTTCCTGGAGATCAGCTGGTGATCCGTTGTGAACTGCTCAGCCTCAAGCGCAAACGTTTCGGCAAGGTGAAGGCGGAGGCCACAGTTGACGGCGATCTGGCCTGCTCCGGGGAATTGATGTTCTCCCTGGTGGACTGAGCGGGATGTCGCAGCAAACGGCGTCACAGCAAATCCACCCAACGGCGGTGGTGGACCCGAAGGCCGAGCTGGCCTCCGGCGTGGTCATCGGCCCGGGTGCGGTGGTCGGCCCTGAGGTGGTGATCGGAGAGAACACCTGGATCGGTCCCCATGCTGTGCTGGATGGTCGGCTGACCCTTGGCCGTGAAAACAAGGTGTACCCGGGCGCCTGCCTGGGTCTTCCGCCGCAGGATCTCAAGTACCGCGGTGCTAACACCGAGGTGTTGATCGGTAATGGAAACACGCTGCGGGAATGCGTGACGATCAACCGCGCCACCGAAGAGGGTGATGTGACCCGCATCGGTAACGGCAACCTGCTGATGGCTTATTGCCATCTGGGCCACAACTGCGATCTCGGCAACAACATCGTCATGTCCAACGCCATTCAGGTGGCGGGCCACGTGGTGATCGAAGACCGTGCAGTAATCGGTGGCTGTCTGGGCATTCACCAGTTTGTTCACATCGGTGGGATGGCGATGGTGGGCGGGATGACCCGTGTCGACAGAGATGTTCCCCCCTATTGCCTGGTCGAAGGCCATCCGGGCCGCGTGCGGGGTTTGAACCGTGTGGGCCTGCGGCGCCGTGGCCTAGCTGCCAACCATGACGGTGCTGAACTCAAGCAGCTTCAGGAGATCTGGACCCTGATGTATCGCTCTGACCTGGTGATTGCCGATGCGCTTCAGCAGGCCAGAAGCCAGCCCTTGCTGCCGGCGGCTGAGCACTTCTGCAGGTTCCTTGAAGCCTCCACGGGTCAGGGTCGACGGGGGCCGATGCCGGTGCAGGGCCGCTGATGGTTCGGCTGCTGATCAGCACCGGGGAGGTCTCCGGTGATCTGCAGGGCAGCCTGTTGATTCGCGCCTTGCGGTTGGAGGCGGAACGACGGGGACTTGAGCTGGAGGTGCTGGCTCTGGGTGGCCCGCGCATGGAAGCGGCGGGTGCCGTGTTGATCGCCGACACCGCGCCCATGGGGGCGATCGGCCTGTGGGAGGCCCTTCCCTTGATTCTTCCCACGCTGCGGCAACAGGCCCGGGTGGATGCGCTGTTGGAGGACAAGCCCCTTGATGGGTTGGTGCTGATCGACTATGTCGGGGCCAATGTGCGCTTGGGCACGCGGCTGCGGCGCCAGCAACCCGAGCTTCCGATCACCTATTACATCGCCCCCCAGGAATGGGCCTGGCGCTTTGGTGATGGCAGCAGCACTCGATTGATCGAATTCACCGACAAGGTACTGGCGGTTTTCCCTGCTGAGGCCGAGTTCTATGGCGCCCGCGGTGCGGATGTGAGCTGGGTGGGCCATCCGTTGCTGGACAACTTTCAGAACATGCCCGATCGCGCCAGCGCCCGCCGCCAAATGGGTCTGGACCCTGATGCCCCAGTGCTGTTGTTGCTGCCGGCCTCGCGGACCCAAGAGTTGCGCTATCTGATGCCACCGTTGGCCCAGGCGGCGGCCTTGTTGCAGCAAAGCCATCCTGATCTTCAGGTGCTGCTGCCCGCTGGGCTTGCACAGTTCGAAGCGCCCCTGGCTGCAGCGCTGCAGGAGGCCGGCGTGCGCAACGCCCGGGTGATTCCCGCTGCTGAAGCGGATGGGTTGAAGACCACCTTCTGTGCGGCTGCGGATCTCGCCTTGGGCAAATCCGGCACGGTGAATCTGGAGCTGGCCCTGCAGGGGGTTCCCCAGGTGGTGGGGTACCGCGTGAGCCGACTGACGGCCTGGGTTGCCCGCCACGTGCTGCGCTTCCAGGTGGATCACATTTCGCCGGTGAATCTGTTGCTCAAGCAGCGGTTGGTGCCGGAACTGCTGCAGGACGAACTCACGGCCGAAGCCTTGGTGGAGAGGGCGCTCCCCCTGTTGACTGCTACACCGGAGCGCCAGGCCATGCTGGTGGGGTACGCGCGGCTGCGGACCACCCTGGGTGCTCCTGGGGTCACCGAGCGGGCGGCCAAGGCCATCTTTGATCAGGTGATCGGATGAAACGAACCCTGCTGCTGCTGTTCACCTGCCTGATGCTGCTCAGCTGGCCCCAGCGCGCCATGGCTGAGCTGCAGACGGCGGTCTTTGCCGGTGGCTGTTTCTGGTGTTTGGAGCACGACCTGGAACATCTGCCCGGGGTGCGTGATGCCGTGAGCGGCTACAGCGGCGGGCAGCTGGAGCGCCCCACCTACCGGCAGGTGAGCAGTGAGACGACTGGTCATCAGGAAGCGGTGCAGGTGCGTTTTGACCAGGATCAGATCAGCTACGCGGAGCTGCTGCGCAGCTATTGGCGCAATGTGGACCCCCTCGATGGCGGCGGCCAGTTCTGCGACCGCGGCGATTCCTACCGGCCGGTGATCTTCACGGCTGATGACGCTCAGGCTCTGGCTGCTGAGATCAGTGCGGCGGCGGCGGCCCGCGAGCTCGGACAACCACGGTCTGCTTTGAAGGTGGAGCTCCGGCAGGTGGCTCGTTTCTGGCCTGCCGAGGGGTACCACCAAAATTATGCTCAAAATAATGCCCTGAAGTACAACTACTACCGCTGGGCATGTGGAAGAGATAAGCGACTAGATGATATTTGGGGCGCAAAAGCTCGATCCAATGCTGAATGGAATTGACCTGAGTCTGACCCTATTAGCCTCAGCAATTACTCTCGTAACCCTTCCTATGTCAAAGCACATAATCCTTAGGGATCGATGATAAAAATTTTGGAGATAGGCGATGGCGGACGAAACCACTAAAACTCCTGGAAAAAGCTGGCATTCTCTTGGTGCTAGCGACAGGGTTGTTTGCCCTTAAGCACTCGCTGAAATAACTGTATATAACGTCAATGCAATTCACGAGCTTTTTAGTGAAAATGAATTGGCAACGAAAAATTACCACATTAAAAATGCACCTGTATTTGGAAGAGTAGACAAAGTTGATGATGAAAGCGTAGCCATTGAGGGCGACAGTGAATTTGGTCACCTTTTTTGTAAATATAGTAGTCAAGATTTGAATAAAGTTCTTGCTCTTCGAGAAGACAGCAGGGTAAAGATTCGTGGAACACTTGAAATCAGCTGGGCGCCTTGGCGTATGTGCCTAAATATGTACAATTGCAGTGTGATTTAACTCCTTAGGACTCAGCAAGCGTCGCAACAAGCCCTGCGGCAAAGATCATTTGTCATGGTTGAGCCTGGTATGGCAATCCAGATGCTGCCTGCTTCTCTGTGCGACGTTGCTATGTATATCAACTGTTTAGGTCGACATATTGAACTCCTGCCACCAGAACTACGCGGAGAACAACGCCGTCAAATACAACTTCTACCGGTTCAGCTGCGGTCGTGACCGCAGACTCGACAGCGTCTGGGGCGACAACGCTCGCTCCGGTAACGCCTGGGGGAAGTAGGGCTGCCGCAGCCTCATTCCTCGGCTGAGCGCCCGCGGATGCGGGCACGGTCGCTCAGCCAGATGATCACCCGCGTGATCGCCCACGCGAGGGCGACGCCCAACAGGATCGAGAGCAGCGACTCCACAGCACAGCACTTGAGGACACCGGCAGTTGCCGGATGCTCCTCAATATGCCGATCTGATCAAGGAATGCGTGGGGACTGTTGCGATCAGTCGCTTGCTTTGGCGTCCTTGTCCTTCTCTTTTGCTGGCTGTGTCGTGGCCTGAGGCTTGGATGCCGCCTTGCAGGCCAGAGAGGCTTCCAGGCGCTGCAGCTGCGCTTCGCGCAGGGCATCGGAAATGCTGAGAGTGCGGTCAGTCATCGATTGGCGTTCTAGACGGCGGCAGGCTCAGGGCCTTGTGCGATCGAGAGGGGGCCTACGGGTCTGAAGACTGTCGAAACCTAGACGCCCACGGGTCAACGTCCGGGAGCAAAAGTGCTTACGTCAGTGTCTGGCAACACGTCTGCGCTTCAACGCCAGCGCGATTGACGGCTTGCCAAACCCATATCGCCATGGCTATGAGTACAGGTGTACTAATTTCTGGGTGGCTCATGTCGGTTGATCACGGTGATCTCGCGGTGAAGGCGGAGGCTCCCTTTCTCCACGTCCGCCCAGGGCACTTTGTGATCGTCGCTGGAGACCAGCTCGATCAAGGGGATTGGTGGATGGGGCAGGTGCTCTTCTGCGAGGGAAGTGCTCGCCACCCCAGGCTTCCGTCGCTGTTTCAGGTGGCTGACGTGGATACGGGCGTCATCAAATGGATCAATGCCGATGCGGTCTCGGATGTGATCTGGTCGATGGATGGATGGCCCACCAGTGCGCCTGTCTCTTCCGGCTGTTGATTGAGAAGGGCTGTTGATCGAGTAGGGGCCTTGATCAAGGGGCGGTGTGTATTCGCGCGAACGGCACGGGCTTGACGGCTGTCTTATAAGTAGTTTGTAGCTGTTGCTACAAAACGTTCACCCCCTCTTGAGGGGGGCGCAGATGCTCCAAGCCATGGAACGGGGACTTGGATTTCTTCGAGGAACATCCAATGACTGCACTTCTCTATCGAGGCCACATCTACGCAGCAGCTCCAGCCACTCCCAAGGCCTGCGTTGAATTGACCTACCGCCGCGAGCACTACAACACCTGTCGCCAGGAACTTATCGGCGAAAGCCGCCGCACCCTCACCTACCGGGGCGTCACCTACACCAAGTAGCCCGAAGCACCCGTTGGTTCCTGCCCCTGCCCCCTTTCAAGGGCAGGGGCTTTTTGTTGGGTAGTCGGATGGAGGCAAGCCACGGTCCAAGGAAGATCCCGACATCCTGTGGGCGAGCCAGTCAGCATTCGCCGATGGGATCGGATCTCACCGCCATCGTGATCTCCTCGGTGTTTCTTGGGGTGGGTTTTGTGATTGCCAAATTCTTCCCCGAAGCCGCGTTGCTGGCGGCGGTGTTCCTGGTGGGGTTGGCGATTCTGAACGTCGCCCTTGTTCTTGTGGCCTGATGCCCAAAAAAAGAGGGGGTGTTCCCTAAGTACCCCCGCTCGACGCATTGCCCCTTCACCGAAAGGAGCCACCGCAGGATGGCCTGGGCTCCCGTGGCTGGTCGTCGCTATTACGACAAAAGGCCAGGCGCTGCGGGCGCCCTCGCGGCGTTGACAGGGGCCGCACCATGAGCATGTTCACTATGAACTTTTTTCATGGCAAACGTCCGCGAGATGGTCAACACCCATCTGCCCGTCGCGCTCAAGCTGATCAACAGCGCCGCCCTGGTTGCGATCGCGCTTTCAACCCTTTGCGCTGCTGGCTCTCTGCGTGAGATGTCTGGCAGGTCTGCTGCTCCAGCGGCTGTCACTGAAGCCAACTGAGCCCAATGAAATGGAGCGATACCCCGTATCGCTCCAGGGGATTTGCCGCCCGTTACTTGATCAAATCTGGTCGAATTCCTTAAGAAACCAACATCCAACCTGTTGAAAAGATTAAGCGCGGCAACCTGATTGATTCAGCAAGTTCTCAGTGAACAGACGGGTTTCCGGCCATCGACGATGCTTCAGTCCATGCTTACGATCAGTCGGTGAGAGGAGGGTTGTATGTATCTGCTGACCATTAAGGATGGTCTTGGCACCCGTCATATCGGTCCCTACGCGTCGCCGAAGCACGCATCGGATGATCTAGATCGGGTGTTGGAAACCTGCTCTGAACGAGCACGGTGGCAGATTCATGCATTGGAAACCCCAGACCGCACCCTCGAATTGCAGGCGGTTGCTTCCTGAGAATTTTTCGTCCTGAACCTGGGCGCCCTGATCAGTTCTGACGTCGCCCTGGAAAGCCTCGGGTCAGTCCGCTGTCGATCATCAGGCCGATGCCGGCATTGATGCAGATCAGGCTGAGGGTTCCGTACCAGAACCAGGGGCCTGCGTCCTTGCCCAGCATCTGAACCACCTTGCGGCTCACCGCCTCGCCGAATAGGCAGAGGCCCACCGGGAGCAGCAGCACCCCCAGCTGGGCCTTGATGTACCAGCGCACCGGGGAGCGGCTCATGACTGGGCCAGCACCCAGTTCACAAGGGTGCGCACGCCGTAGCCGGTGGCACCAGCGGGATTGACGCCTTTGCCCTTGTCACTCCAGACCGGGCCGGCGATGTCGATGTGGGCCCAGGCGGTGTCTTTGGCCACGAACTCCTTGAGGAACAGCGCTGCTGTGATCGAACCACCGGGCCGCGGGCCGGTGTTCTTCATGTCGGCCAGCAACGATTTCAATCCATCCCTGTAGGACTGCCGCAGTGGCATGCGCCAGAGCCCTTCACCGCCCGTCTGAGCAGCGGCATCGAGGGCCTCCGCCAGGTCGTCATTGTTGGACCACAGCCCGGCCATCTCATCCCCCAGGGCAATCACGCAGGCTCCGGTGAGGGTGGCCAGATCCACCACGGCATCAGGCTTCTGCTCACAGGCGTAGAGCAGGGCATCGGCCAGGGTGAGGCGGCCTTCAGCGTCGGTGTTGTTGATCTCAATCGTCATGCCGTTGGCGGCCGTGACGATGTCGCCGGGGTGGACGGCGGAGCCGTTCACCATGTTTTCGCAGGAGGCCACCACCATGTGCACCTCAACGCCGGCCGGCTTGAGTTCGGCGATGCTGCGCATGGCACCGATCACAGCGGCACTGCCGCCCATGTCGAACTTCATCATGTCGATCTGGGCGGCCCCCACCTTGAGGTTGTAACCACCGGAATCGAAGGTGAGGCCTTTGCCCACCAGGGCAACGCGGCGTTTCACCTCGCCCTCGGGGCGATAGATCAGATGGATGAACTTGGGGGGTAGATCGGAGCCCTGGCTCACCGCCAGGAAGGCCCCCATCCCCTTGGCTTCGCAGTCGCTGCGCTCGAGCACCTTGAGCTCAAGGCCATGGTCCTTGGCGATGCCGGCGGCAGTGTCGGCGAGGGCCGCCGGGGTGACCACGTTCGGAGGGGCCGCCACCAGCTCCCGGGCCAGTTCCACACCGGCGCAGGTGGCATTCACTGCCGCAAAGCCGCTTTCGGCGGCGGGGTCGAGCTCGATCAGCTCCAGGGCCTCGGGGATCCGGCGCGGGTCCGGCTCCATGCGGAAGCGTTGGTCTTTGTAGAGGCAGAGCCGCACCGCTTCAGCACAGATGCGGGCGGCTTCTATGGCATCGGTTCCCGCCCAGGGCAGGTGCAGGCCGAGGCTGCCCTCACAACCGATGGCGGCCTTGGCGGCCCGGGCGGCGGCGCCGCGCAGGCGCTCGGCATCGATTGCATCGCTCTCGCCCAGGCCCAGCACCACCAGGCGCTGCGGGCCCCCGCCCAGGGGCGTGATCACCAGTTGATCACCGGGCTTGCCTTTGAACTCCTGCTGCTTGAGGGCCTCGGTGATGCCGGCAAAGCGTTGTTCCAGGGCCGTTGCCGTGGCATCGACATCGCCCTGGGGCAGCCCCACCGCCAGCACATCGCCGTTCCACTCCTGCAAACCGGCGGAGGACAGGGAGAAGCGCATGGGTGGACGCGTCAACAAAAGATGAGCGTAGCGATCCTGTGCGACGCCCTCGGCCCCTAAAGCTCTGCGGTGAAGGGGGTGGCCCAGCGCTGGCGGGTTTCCTTATTGAACGGCGGCCACCAGCGTTGGATCAGCTGTTGTTCCAGGGCCCGCCGGGCGCGGGTGGCCCGGGGCACATCGCAGCTGAAGCGGATGCTCAGCTGAGCGCTCAGCTCACAGCGCTGCAGGGCTTCGCCATAGGCGGCGAGATAGGCCTTGCAGTCGTGATCACCTTTCCAGCGGCGCTCGGCCGCCAGGGTTTCGCCCACATACAGCAGAAGCGGCTGCTCCAGCTGGGCTGGCCTGTCCATAACCAGATAAATCGCTGCTCCGCGGTGGGACGGTTCCGGCCAGCGCCAGAAACTCATCGCCAGGGGGGTCAGGGCCAGTGGATCGATGCCCGCCGCAGCGTCATCGGGGCTGGCACCGAACAGATCCCCCTGGGCCGTGCTGGCACGTTCGCGGCGGAACAGTGGCGCTTGATGGGCATGCAGCCGCGCTTGCCAGGCGAGCAGCTGCTCCCGTTGCAGGGGCAGGTCGGGCCCGTTGTTGAAGGCCAGCGCACCGGTGGAGAACAGATCTCCCTGCATCAGGGCAGCGGCAGGCTGGGCCCGGCGCGGCGGCGGCCGAAATTCACCCGGCCGATCAGGGCCTCCACGCTGCTGGCGGGAAGGCAGAGCCGCTCCTGCAGATCGGCCAGATCCTTGAAACCGGCGCGGCGGCGTTCGCGCATCAGGTTGGCCAGCCGTTGTTCCGGCCAGCCCAGCAGCGCCAGCTGATCGGTGCTGGCGTTGTTGAGGTCGAGTGGAGCGGCCTGCGGCTGCGGTGGGGCATCGCCGTGCCACTGGAAGAGCAGATGGGGGGTCCAGAGCCTGACCAGATCACTAGGCAGCTCCAGCAGCCGGAACAGATCATCGGCACTGGCGAATTGCACCCCACCCCGCTGCAGCCGCACCAGCAGATCGGCTGTGTCCTGGCTGCAGCCAGGCAGTTGCAGCCACTGATCGCGGCTGGCCCGGTTCACATCCATCACCCAAGTAGGCGGCTCGGGCACGGTTGGTAAAGGCTGCGCTGGGGCCGGCCGGGGTGGTGCTGGCAGCTGTCCGGTGGCCTGCAGCACCCGCCTGGCCAGGGGATCCAACCAGTGGCTGCGGGGCATGCTGCTCAGCAGAGATGGGCTGACCTTAACGAGGGTGCAGGGGCTGCGTCAGCGCAACTTGAGCACCTGGACGCCGTGGCACGGATCGGGTCACTTCAGGCCGAGGGGGTCCAGCGGGGAATCGGCAGCGGTGGATCCACCAGGTTGCGCTGAAAGGCGATCAGCACCGCCTGGGTGCGGCTTTTGGCATCGAGTTTGCGCAGCAGTCCGGTGACGCAGTGCTTAGTGGTTTCAATCGAGAGGTGCAGCTGATCGGCAATCTCCTGATTGCTGAGGCCCTTGCAGAGCCCGCGCAGCACGTCCTCTTCCCGCAGGCTCAGCACGTCGCTGAGGGGATGGGCGGCGCCTTTGGGGCCGCGGTCGTGGTTGGCCACGCCGGCAATCACCGAGTCCATGTGGCTGCCATCGCTCTCCATGGCGCGCAGCACGCTGAGCAGGCCGCCGTTGCCGATGCGCTCATGGCTGCAAAGCCCTTCGCATTGCGCCTTGGCCGCCGCGTGAATCGTGCTGAGCAACGGACGCTGAATCAACATCAGGCAGCGCAGGGAGGGCTGCTGGGCCTTGGCGGCTGCCACCAGGGAGGGGCCGGTGCCGCGCTCGAGCTGGTCGCTGCAGATCAGCAGATCAGCGGCTGTGTTGCGAAGGCAGGCGAGGGCTTCTGTTTCGGTGCTGGCGGCTCCCACCAGGGAGCCGATGCCATCAAGGCTGTGCACCAGGCCGCTGATCAAGACGCGATCGGCGGAGGCCACCACGATGCGGCGCCCCTCCAACAGATGCCGGTGGCGCTGGGGAAGCTCACGCATCGCGCCGAGCTGAGCGGTGAAGTCCACATCCTGGAGGCGGCCCGAAACTCACCATGGATTCGGATGCCAGCGGAGGGTGGTGCGGGTCAGCAAGACCGTACAAAACCTTTGTGTGAACGGCCATCAAAGGTGCGGCGATCACCCCCAATGCCGCTGGCGAATCCTTGGCAGACTTTGCCGAAGCAGTGAGCAACGCCGACGATGGCCTTCTTCGATTCCGACATCGTTCAGGACGAAGCCAAGCGCCTGTTCAGCGACTACCAGCAGCTGATGCAGTTGGGCAGTGAGTACGGCAAGTTCGACCGGGAGGGCAAGAAGAAGTACATCGAGACGATGGAAGAGCTGATGGGCCGCTACCGGGTGTTCATGAAGCGCTTTGAACTCTCGGAGGATTTCCAGGCCAAGCTCACGGTGGAGCAGCTGCGCACCCAGCTCAGCCAGTTCGGCATCACCCCTGAGCAGATGTTCGATCAGATGAACTCCACCCTTGAGCGGATGAAGGCGCAGATCGAGCAGCCGCCTTCTAGCTGAGCCAAGACTCGTACGATCTCCAGCGCTCGCTCGTTGCGCCTCCCCATGCCGGACTCCATCCCGTCGTTGCCGGATTGGTTGTCGCGGGGCATGGCCGACCTGTTCCCGGCCGGGGATCCCAGTGATGCGGATCAGGCCCTGGCGGCCCGGTTGGCACAGGCCGACAAGGAAGGCCGGCCGCTGCGGGTGAAGCTGGGCATCGACCCCACCGGCAGCAACATCCACCTGGGTCACAGCATCCTGTTCCGCAAATTGCGGGCCTTCCAGGACGCGGGCCACACGGCGGTGCTGATCATCGGCGATTTCACGGCGCGGATCGGAGATCCCACCGGCAAGAGCGCCACGCGGGTGCAGCTCACCAAGGAGCAGGTGGCCGCCAACGCCTCCACTTATTTGCGCCAGTTGGGGCAAGACCAGCCGAAGGAAACGGCGCTGCTCGATTTCGAAACCCCCGGCCGCCTGGAGGTGCGATACAACTCCGAGTGGCTGGAGGGCATGGACCTACCGGCGGTGATCGGCCTGCTCGGCACTGGAACTGTGGGCCAGATGCTGGCCAAGGACGACTTCTCCAAGCGCTACGGCAGCGGCACCCCGATCGCCCTGCACGAGTTTCTCTACCCGCTGCTGCAGGGCTACGACTCTGTGGCGGTGAATGCGGATGTGGAGCTGGGCGGCACCGATCAGAAGTTCAACGTGGCCATGGGCCGCGACCTGCAGCGCCATTTCGACAAGGGCACCCAGTTCGGCCTGCTGCTGCCGATTCTGGTGGGTCTGGACGGGGTGCAGAAGATGAGCAAGAGCCTCGGCAACGTGGTGGGGCTGGAGGAGGATCCGCTCTCGATGTACTCCAAGCTGGAGAAAATCGGCGATGCGGCGATCGACGACTACGTCACGTTGCTGACCGATCTGGATCTGGCGTCGTTGCCGGAGAACCCCCGCGACAAGCAGAAGGCGATGGCCCTGGCGGTGACCGCCAGCCGTCATGGCATCGAAGCAGCCCAGAAGGCCCAGCGCGATGCCGCTACCCTGGTGGGTGGCAGCGGTGATGCCGGCGCTGATGTGCCCGAGGCGTCGCTGGCTGAGGTGAATTTCCCGGCTAAGGCCTTTTATCTGTTCAGTGCCGTGGGAATCTGCGCCAGCAGCAGCGAGGCCCGCCGTCAGATCAAGGGCGGTGCGGCGCGCCTAGAAGGCGAGAAGATCACCGACCCCAACAAGGAGTTCGCCTCAGCGGCGGAGCTGGAGGGCAAGGTGCTGCAATTGGGCAAGAAGACCTTCCGTCGTTTGGTGGGCTGATGACCTTGCATCCCGCTGATCCCGCCGATCGGATCATCGTGGCCCTCGATGGCATGGCGCCTGAGCAGGCGCTGCGCTTTGCCGCCCAGGTGGAGGGGCTGCGCTGGGTGAAGGTGGGCCTGGAGCTGTTTGTGCAGGCCGGCCCGGAGGTGGTGGCCCAGCTGCGCGAGCAGGGGCTGCGGGTGTTTCTTGATCTCAAATTTCACGACATCCCGGCCACGATGGCCGGTGCCTGCCGGCGGGCGGCGGCGCTGGGGGCCGAACTGATCACAGTGCATGCCTGCGCCGGCAGCGAAGCGCTCAAGGCAGCTCAGGCCGCGGCAGAGGAAGGGGCCCAAGGGGCTGGCCAACCCGCCCCCACCTTGCTGGCGGTGACCGTGCTCACCAGTTGGGAGGAGCAGCGATTGCAACGGGAACTCGCCATTGCCCAGGGCATCGCCGAACGGGTGCCGGCGTTGGCGCAGCTGTCGGCGACTTCCGGCATCGGCGGGTGTGTGTGTTCACCTCTGGAGGCCGCGGCATTGCGGTCTCAGCATCCAGAACCGTTTGCCTTGGTGACCCCGGGCATTCGCCCCAAAGGGGCAGCTGTGGGTGATCAGGCCCGGGTGATGGGGCCGGCTGAAGCACTTGCAGCAGGGGCCAGCCAGCTGGTGATTGGTCGTCCGATCACTAAGGTCGACGACCCCAGTGCGGCATTTGCCGCCTGTTGCGCAGAGCTCATGTGCTGATCGCTGTTGGCGGCAGTGCTCAAGACTTCTGGCCGATCTTGGGTTCGGTGCCCGCCAACAGCCGCTCGATGTTGCTGCGATGGCGCCAGAGCACCATCAGGCTGGCTACGAGCGACACCACCACGTAGGCGCTGCTGCCGCCGGAGATCAGCATCAACAGCGGCAGTCCGATGGCGGCCACCACGCTGGAGAGTGACACGATCCGGAAGATCGAGATCACGGCCATGAACAGGCCAAAGCAAGCAAGCCCCACCGGCCAGGCTAATCCCAAAAACATGCCCAGGCCGGTGGCCACCGCCTTGCCGCCCTTCCAGCCCAGCCATACCGGCCAGATGTGACCCGCCAACGCTGCCAGGCCCGCCAGTACCTGCAGCCAGTCGCTGAGGCCAACGCTCTTCGCCAGCAGCACCGCCAGGGCGCCTTTGCCCACATCGATCAGGAACACCACCAGGGCTGGGCCCTTGCCCACGTTGCGCAGCACGTTGGTGGCGCCGGTGCTGCCGGAGCCGCAGTCGCGCAGGTCGATGCCCTTGAGCCAGCGGCCGGCGAGGTAACCGCTGGGGATGGCTCCCAGCAGGTAGCCGATGGCCAGGAGCAGCAGGGATGTGAGGGCTGTTTGGATCACAGCAGGTCGTCGTCGTCGAGGCGTTCACCTGGTCCGGCCGCGAAGGCCAGCCAGAGGGGGAACTGAAGCACAGGGATGTCGACGCTGCGCTCGGCGGCATCGATAAGGATCAACGGCACTTCGCCTCGCTCCTCCAGCCGGTCGGCCCGCTCCACCAGGGCCTCCGGGCGTTCGAATAGCACGATGCCGCTGCTGGGGCCGAAGTCTTCCCGGCCCAGGCCAAGGGCATCCTGCAGGCCGCGCCGCCATTCGCCGAGCCGTTCGGGCCCTCCGGCCAGCACCAGGCACTGGAACTGATCGCCATACAGCTCGCCGATCACCGCGATCAGGGCCGCGCTCACCAGGATGTTGCGCGGCCGAGTGCCGCGGCTGGGCTGGGCGCCCCGTCCGCCTTGATTGAAGAACCAGTCCTCCAGCAGAGCCGTGTCGCGGGCATCGATGCTGCGCCGCAGGTTCCAGGGGTCGGCGTAGACGTCGGGTTGTTTGAGGAAGCGCTCCAGGGTCTGGCGGATCAGCTCTTCATCGGGGCGGAAGGTGTCGGCCACTGCGGGCGGCGGAGTGCTCTCGCCGGCCTTCTCCGGCGCCGCTGCGTTGTCTGCCGCCTGATCGAGGGGGGAGGGCTGCACCACCATCGGCTGCACCACCAGCTCCAGGTTTTCCACGCTCTGTACCAGGTCCTGCAGGGCGCCGCCCAGGTACTCCTGGAAGCCCTTCACGCGGCGGGCGATGGCGTCCGATTGGCCGGCGAAGTTGGCCTTCAGCTCGGTCTCGAGTTGCTGCTTGCGGGAGCTGAGGGCGTTGATCTCCGCTTCCAGGGCATCGCGGCGGTCCTGCAGATCCTTGAGGGCCAGCTCCATCACGGGATTGGCTTCTGCGGCGGCGGGCTCGGTGCTGGTGGTGTTGGCGGGTTCTGCGCTGGTGTCGCTGCTGGTTTCCGTCGGGGGCTGCTCCGGTTCAGGCGCCTGGGGGGTCAGGTCGGTGTCGTCGGGCATTGCGTCAGCTGCCGTGCTCTCCATCCCTCCATTCCAGCCGACCAGGCCGCAGAAAAAAAGGTGGCATCACAACTGCGACAGGGATTCACGAAATTGCATGGATATCAGAACGAAATCGTCTCGAAATCGTGCTATTTCTCGCTATTGCTCGTGTTGTCTTCCGTGTCGTCGTTCGGTACTTCCAGAGCTCCTACCCGCAGTTCCAGCTGTTCCCGCAGCTCCTTGGGGCTGAACAGGATCGGCAGGAAGTGAATGCTCTGGGTTTCGCGGAAATAAAACAGGCCTGGCAACCAGGGGGCGAAGAGCCGCCAGCTCAGCCATTGGTCGTAGGGGAAACGCCGCAGCTCGCGGCTGTTCTGCCATACGATCAAAGTGTATTCCTTGAATTCCAGTCGCAGGCTGGCGCTCTGGATCAGTAGAAACAGGCCGAACAGCACCACCACCAAGGTGGGCCAAGGTGAAAGCGGCAGTGGCAGGAGTGCCAGGCCAAGGGCCACCACCAGCAAAGGAAGCCGCACGTCTGGCTTGAGGGTGACGGGGTCGGGGGTTGAACTCATGCTCCGAACAGCACCTGGGTGAGAACGACATCCATTAGGGCCACCAGGATCAGGATCATCACCACCGCACCGGTGGTGCTGGTGCCCACTTCCTTGGGACCACCGCGGGTGGTCAGGCCCCAGCCACAGGCCACTGTCGCGATGATCAGCCCGAACACCAGGGCTTTCACCAGCATGAAGGGCAGGTCCAGTGGGTTCATCCAGGTCTGCACCGAGATCCAGAACACCGCCGGAGGGATGTTGTAGAGGGCCGTGCTAGTGAGCTGGCCTGACCACACCGCCACGAAGAAGAAGAAAAAGCACTGCACCGGTGCCATCACCACCATGGCGATCATCCGGGGCACCACCAGGTACTCCACCGGGTCGGTGCGCAGCATGGTAATCGCATCGATTTGTTCGGTCACCTTCATCGTGCCCAGCTGGGCGGCGTAGGCGGTGGCCACCTTGCCGGCCAGCAGGGTGGAGGTGAGCAGGGGCGCGATCTCCCGTGCTAGGCCGATCGCCAGGATGCCGCCCACCGTTGATCCCGCCCCCTGGCGGGTGAGTTCTGCGGCCACCTGAATGTTGAACACCGAGCCGGCGGCCACCGAGATGATCAGCACGATCAGCAGGCTGCCGGGGCCGGCCTCCAGCATTTGCTCAAACAGCTCGCCCCGATTGATGCGACCGCGCAGGGTGGCGGCCACGGCCTGGCCTCCGATCAGCAGGCTGGTGCCCAGGCGTTTGATAGAGCGGGGCGTGTTCATCCGGCGGCCTTCTGCAGGTGGGCTCCACGGTCGGGCCAGCCTCGCATCACCACAAGGCCAAGCATCACAAGGATGGCGGGAATCAGACCCATGCAGAGGCGGATCGCCAGCAGGGCTGAATCCGGCTGTTCGATGAAACTCAGTGCCCCGCTGCAGTTGCCCCCCTTGGCGGAGATGTAGCCGGTGAGCGAGAGCAGGCTGCCAAACACCGACATGGTCAGGCCGATGATCAGCTTCTGCCCGAACACCATCCAGGCGGTGTAAAGCCCGGCGGGTTTGCTCGGATCAGCGTCGATCGCATCGGGCAGCAGCGACCAGGGGATCAGGTAGGCCGTCGCCGCTCCCACCCCCACCAGGGCAATCAGCCCCACCAGCGGCAGCAGTTGCAGCGGGCCGGGATCTGCCGCTAATGGCGGGAACAGCATTGAAAGCAAGCAGGCGCTGATCCATAGCCCCGCGCCCCAGCGCAGGGTGGCGACGCGTCCGATGCGGTTGCTGAGGTTGCTCCAGAGCTGAAGCCCCAGCAGGGCGGCGATCTGGAAAGGCAACAGGATCCAGGTGGAGAGGTTGGCGGGCACATGCACCACCTGCACCAGCCAGATCAGGGCCACCACCTGCATCAGTTGCAGGCCGAACCAGAGCAGCAGATACAGCCCCAGCACCTGGCGGAAAAGGGGGTTGGCCATCACCCGCTTCAGCTGCTGCATCGGCGGTTCGTTGTTGGGCACCGGCCGTTGGGCCCGCTTGGCGTAGGGGGCCAGGCCCCAGCAGCAGAGCAGCGTGGTGGTGGCGGCGATGCTGCCGGTGATCCGGCCCATGGCCAGGTAGCCCCCACCTCCGTCGGTGAGCACCACCGAAGCCACGATCAGTCCGCTCAGGCCCGCCAGGATTGATCCGGTAAACCGCGCCGCATTCAGGCGGGTGCGAATAGCGGTGTCCGGCGTGAGTTCGGTGCTGAGGGCCGCGTAGGGCAGGTTGACGCTGGTGTAAGCGGTCATCAGCAACACCGCCATCACCGCGTAATACGTGGTGCGCTGCAGCGTGTCGCCCGGGGGCACCCACCACATCGCCGTCAGGCTGATGCCCAGCGGCAGGGCTGCGGTCAGCATCCAGGGCAGGCGCGGGCCCCAGCGGCTGCGGGTGTGATCGCTGAGCCAACCGATCAACGGATCATTCAGCGCGTCCCACACCTTGCTCACCGTGAGCAGAGAACCGGCGATGAAGGCCGGCAGGCCAGCCGCGCAGATGAAAAACGGAAAGAGGTAGAAGCCCAGCTGAGTGGCGGCAAGTCCGGTGCCGGCGTCGCCCAGGCCGTAGGCCAGCATCAGCCTGCGGCGGGATCCCTGCAGGGATGCGTCGGTCGGTGTCACGCGGAGGCTTGGGGCAGGCGGATTGCCATAATGAATGCGTGCTTACGACACCACCAGCCCCTGGGGCAGTGGTTCGTTTGTACTACGCGGGTGTTGTGTAATGGTAAGACCTCAGCCTTCCAAGCTGATGACACGGGTTCGATTCCCGTCACCCGCTCTGATCACAACCGCAGGCTTGAGGTTTCCTCCTCGGCGAGCAGCAGCACGAAGCTCCGGCTCTGCAAGGGAATCTCAACGCCGCTGAAGCTGGCTGGCTCGGCTGGGAAATCTTTGGGGCTGGGCAAAGAGGTGTCGATCACCCGTTTCCAGGTGGAAACCGGAACCGGCAACTCAAAGCTGAGGCTTTCCTTGTAGGCGTTGAAGCCCATCCACAGCAGAGCCCCGCGGCTGCCGCGGTGGAGGCTTGTGGACGTCGTGCGGCTCCAGGCGGCCCAATCGGGTTTGGCCAGGTTCACCCCGTGCCATTGACGCCAGAGATCGCTGCGCTGCTCCGATGGTTTTTCCGCTGATTTGCGGTTGCTTTCCCGCGGCGGCACCAGCGGATTGAACAGTTGCGGCAGGGCCTGGCGCAGCCGCAGCAGCCGCTGCAGAAATTGCTTCAGCTCCAGGTCGCACTGGTCTTCATTCCATACCATCCAGCCCAAGGGACTGTTCTGGCACCAGCTGTTGTTGTTACCCCCTTGGCTGCGGCCCACTTCATCGCCCATCAGCAGCATCGGCACGCCACGGGCCAGCATCAGCGAGCAAAGCAGGTTGCGTTGCTGACGCCGCCGCAGGCTTTGCACCAGGGGGTTGCTGCTGGGGCCTTCGATGCCGTGGTTCCAGCTGTTGTTGTGGTTCTCGCCGTCGCGGTTGTCTTCGCCGTTGGCCAGGTTGTGCTTGCGGTTGTAGCTCACCAGATCCGCCAGGGTGAAGCCGTCGTGGGCGGTGATGAAGTTCACCGAACGCCCCAGGGCCACGGGCTTGCCGTCATAGAGATCGGGACTGCCCTTGAACCGCTGGGCCAGGCTCCAGGTGCTGTGGTCGTCCCCTTTCCAGAAGCGCCGCACCCCGTCGCGGAAATGGCCGTTCCAGGTGCCGATCCGCTGGGCGGGGAAGTCGTCCAGCCGATAAAGACCGCCGCAGTCCCACGGTTCGCTCACCAATTTGAGATCACTCAGCTGCGGGTCGGCCTCCATTGTCGCGAACAGGGGCGGCTCATTCAGGGGTTTGAGCTGGTCGCCGCGGCTCAGGGCGATGCCCAGATCGAAGCGGAAGCCATCCACCCCCAGTTCCAGGGCCCAGCAGCGCATCGACTCGAGGATCAGCTGGGTGCTGATCGGCGCATTGGCGGCGATCGAGTTGCCGCAGCCGCTCACATCCTGATAGTCGCCGTCCTCGTTTTGGTGGTAGTAGACGTTGTCGGCGCAACCCCGCCAGCTCAGGGTGGGGCCATGGCGGTTGCCCTCGGTGGTGTGGTTGTAGACCACATCCAGCAGCACTTCGATGCCGGCGTCATGGCAGGCGGCCACTAGTTGGCGCACCTCATGGCGGGCCTGCAATGGATCGCTACTGCTGCAGTAGCCGTGGTGGGGTGTGAACCAGCTCAGGGGGCTGTACCCCCATACGTTGTCGCGGCCCGGGGGGGCATCGGCCGGGTCGAAGCAGAACACCGGCAGCAGCTCCACTGCCGTGATGCCCAGCTCCTTGAGGTAGGGCAACTTCTCGATCAAGCCCAGGTAGGTGCCGCGGTGTTCCACGGCGACCCCGGCATCCTCACGGCGGGTGAAGCCCCCCACGTGTAACTCGTAGATCACCGTGCGTTGCCAGCTGTGGCGCGGGCGCGGATGGGCCTGAAAATCGAACAGATCCCGTTCGCACACCACCGCCTTGAGGCAGGCATGGGCGTTGGGTGAGGGTCCGGTGGCCAGCACCCGGTCGTAGACGTCCCAGCCACTGATGGCACGGGCGGCGGGGTCCAGCAGCACCTTGGAGGGCTGGAAGCCATGGCCCCCCGGCGCCAGCGGCCCGAAGACCCGGTAGCCGTAACAGCAGCCTTCACTGACCCCCTCCACTTCTACGTGCCAGTAGTCGCCCGAGCGGTGGCGTCGACCGTCCAGTTCGATCACCCGCTCCGGGCTGCGATCGTTACCGTTGCTGTAGAGCAGCAATTCAATTCGGTCGGCCCTGGGTGCCGCCAGCACAAAGTTCACACCTCGACTGGTGAGGCAGCTGCCCAGGGGCCAGGGAGAACCGGGGTGAATGCCACTCAAGGCCCGTTGGGGCATCTCGACTTCAAACTAGTGGTTTGGTCCGTTGTTTTGAACCAATGGCGATGACCACCACACTTGAGGCCGGCCGGCCGCCGCAGCAGCTGCGTGACGACCTCTGGTTGTTTCCGCCCAACCGCGACAGCCAGGGGGGTAGTTCCTGGTGGCTGGATCTGGATCCCGAGCCCGTGCTGGTGGACTGCCCGCCGTTGACGGAGGCCAGCCTCACGGTTCTGCGCCAGCTGGCGGGAACCCGCAGCCCGAGGATCCTGCTCACCAGCCGAGAAGGCCATGGGCGCTTGCGTCGCGTTCAGGAGCGCCTGGGATGGCCGGTGCTGGTGCAGGAACAGGAGGCCTATCTCCTGCCCAATGTGGAGCCGTTGGAGACCTTTGCCGAGGAACACACCACGGTGAGTGGTTTGCGGCTGTTGTGGACGCCGGGGCCGACGCCGGGGAGCTGTGTGGTGTTCGCCCCGGCACCAAATGAACTGTTGTTCTGCGGGCGTTTGCTGACGCCATGGGCTCCGGGTCAGCTCGCGCCGATGCGCCACGCCCGCACATTCCACTGGCCCAGACAGCTGAACAGCTTGGCCAGGCTCAGGGATTGGATTCCTTCAGATGCCAGTCCCCAACTGCTTTCTGGGGCTGCGCTTGGTGCCTTGCGTGGGGAGCGGCTCGTGCCCTTCAGCGGTTGGAGCGATGCGGCGGACAACAGCTAAAGCGTTGCGGCACAACACGTTTCGCTTGCAGCAACCGGTTGCTCTCCATACGATTGGGCCGCTTGGGGAAGGCAGCGGCGAGCCCACGACGCCGTATCTGAGCCGTCTCCCGCCCCCCGACTCTCTCTAACCAATGAACAAAGCTGATCTGGTGAATCTGGTGGCTGCTCGCACCGAGCTCACCAAGACCGACGTTTCCATGGTTGTCGACGCCGCCATCGACACGATCATCGACTCCGTGGTGGAAGGCAAGAAAGTGTCCATCCTCGGTTTCGGTTCCTTTGAGCCCCGTGAGCGTTCCGCCCGTCAGGGTCTGAACCCCAAGACCGGCGAGAAGATCGCGATTCCCGCCAAGCGCGTTCCCGCCTTCACCGCCGGCAAGATGTTCAAGGACCGCGTTCAGGGCTGATCAGCGCCTCAACCTCGTTCTCCGGGCGGCCCAGTGGGTCGCCTTTTTTGATGGCTGTTCAGATGAAGGAACTTCCGGAGCATCTGCAACAGCATCTGGAGCGGGGGCGAGCCTTGGCAGCCGCCGGTGGCTACCGCGGCCGTTTCGCCCCATCTCCCACGGGGGTGCTCCACTTCGGCAACCTGCAAACGGCTCTGCTCTCGTGGTTGGCGGCCCGTCAGGCTGGTGGGGCCTGGTTGCTGCGCATCGATGACCTCGATACGCCGCGCAACCGCGCCGGTGCCATCGAGGCGATCCAAAGCGATTTGCGCTGGCTGGGTCTGGAATGGGATGGGCCGGTGCTGCTCCAAAGCGAACGGCGTGGCACCTACCACTCCTGGTTGTCGTGGTTACGCCGATCCGGATGGTTGTTCGCCTGTCGCTGCTCCCGAAGGCAGCTTGCCGGTCAGCCGATCTACCCCGGCGTCTGCCGGACGGCTGGGCACCACTGGGGCTGGCAGCAGCAGCGGCTCCCCAGTTGGCGCCTGCGGGTGGCTGATGACGACCCCCACAGCAGTGGCGATGTGGTGTTGCGGCGAGCCGATGGCTTCATCGCATACCAGCTCGCCACCGTGATCGACGAACTCAGCTTCGGCATCACCGATGTGGTGCGTGGTGCTGATCTGCGCGAGGCCCTGCCAGCCCAGCGAAGTTTTTTTGCGGCCCTGGGTGAATCACCGCCCCAGTTCTGGCATGGGCCGCTGCTTTGTGATGCCAGCGGCCAGAAACTGTCCAAGCGTGAGGCCAGTTCCGGCCTGGAACCGCTCCGTGCCGCGGGGCTCGATGCGGCTGCGGTGATTGGTCGCTTGGCCTCAGGGCTTCAGCTGCTGGATCCTGGTGCGCGCCTGAGTGCAACAGAGTTGCTCGAACACTTGACGCAGCAAGAGATCAATGCACTGATTTCTTAAGGAACACTTCGGGATCAGCGGCGGGTTTTCCACCCACACTGAATCCATCGTCTGATCCTTGGGATCATGTGCACGTGCACCGTCTGTGGAGGCAGTGGGATGCAGCGAGTGTCGGGGGACCGCTTCCGCACCTGCATCGTCTGCCTGGGGACCGGTCAGATCAGTTCAGCGGTGCAGTCGGCACCGTTGAACCACCAGCCCATCAACACCCCAGGTCTGGCCAAACTCAGCTGTCCGACCCGGCCCCTGGCTTGATCCTCAGCCCAGGGGAGTCTTCTGATCGTTCTGGATCACGAAGTAGGTGGCTGTCGCCACAACGATCAACAGCGGCACCGCGGTGAACAGCAGCAGGGCAATGGCGGTCCAGTCGGTGTACACGGCGGGGCGATGGGTCGAAGTTGAGGCATCATCTCAGCAAATCGCCCCCCTGAGCCCTGCTCGCGCGCTCCGTCACAGTCCTGCTGCTCCTCGCCATGGCGGCCCCTGTGGTGCGTGCGTCGCCCTTGGCAGCCTTTCAGGCCCGAGCCAGGCGCTGCTTGGAGGGCCGTCAGCCTCAGCTCTGTGAACAGGCCTTGGTCGAGGCGGAGGCCCTGCAGCAACAGGCGTCAGCCAGCAGTGCCTATCCCTGCCAGACCCTGCTGTTGGGGGTTCAGGCGGATCTGGTGATGCAGCAGCTCCGGGCGGGCCGTGGCGCCGAGGCCATTGCTGACCTGCAGGCGGCGACCCGCGGCTGCGCTGGGCTCGGATGCAGCCAGCTGCATCCCGTTATCGGCCAACAATCACCGGTGGCGTGCTGCCACCACGAATGGGCGGAACCACCTTTGTTTTCCCGTCCCACTTGTCGAGGAACAGCTTGTAGAGAACGCTGTCATTGAGTGAGCGGGTCAAGGTCTGAAACTTCAGGGCCTCCTGCTCGGCGATCTGAACCTCTGTTTTGGCGCGCAGAAGCTGCTGTTGCGCAATCTGCTTCTGCTCGATGGCGGCTCGGTATTCCTCAGCAATCTTGAGGCCCGTGATGTCTAGGCCTTTAACGGCCACATAGTCGAATTTGCTCAGCTCATTGGAGACGCTTTCTTGCACAAGGGTAGAAATGTTGTTCCACTCGGTGGCGATGGTGTCGAGTTCATACTTCGAGAACACCGATTTCAGTGATTTCAGCAGTGATGGCTGGATCACCCTGGCGTAAATCGCAGAGTCATCGGTGGCAATCGTGCTGTAGATCCTGGGGGCTTCTCCGGGCTTGACCGCATATTTCACCGTTGCTGTGGCTTCGATCACCTGCAGGTCTTTGGTGAGTGTTGAAAATTTTTCGGGGATGACCTGCGTTCTGACGCTGAAATTATGGGTCGACTGAATGAACGGAAGTTTGAGGTTCAATCCCGGCTCTCTTGGGGTGTTGGAGACTTTGCCAAGGGTGGTGACCACGCCAACTTCACCAGCGGGAACAACAAACACGCTGGAGAGCAGAGCAATGCCTCCAATGAAAACCGTGGTCACGCCCACCACGGTTTTGGTGATCTGCTCCGGCTGGGGGTTGGATTGCATGCTTTTGGCTTGCGTCGATCCTTAAAACAGTAGTGATTTGTTGTTGGTTATTGGCAAAAAGTTTCTGATGATCTCTGGGCTGGTGCAGCAGCGATTGTGGTGTTTTGGCTCAGTCAGCTTCTGCGTTCCCGATGCATCCAGCTGATCCAGTCGGCGGAAATCTCCTGAGGACAGACCGCCTCGCATTCGAGGTTGCTGCTGCAGCTGCCGAAGCCCTCGGCCTCCATCTGGCGTTGCATGGCGTCGGCGCGGCTGGCCCGTTCCGGTTGCCCCTGCGGCAGTTGCCCCAAGTGCGCCAGCTTGGCGGCCACGAACAGGCTTGCCGAGGCATTGCGGCAACTGGCGACGCAGGCGCCACAACCGATGCAGGTTGCCGTGCTGAAGGCGCAGGTGGCCTGCTCCCGGCCCACGGGCAGGGCGTTGCCATCGGGGGCCTGGCCTGTGCCCGTTGAGCAGTAGCCGCCGGCGGCGATCAGCCGGTCAAAGGCGGAGCGGTCCACCATCAGATCCTGGATCGGAGGAAAGGCCTTGGCGCGCCATGGATCCAGGGTCAGCACCGCACCATCGTTGAATTCCCGCAGGTAGAGCTGGCATACGGAGGTGGCGGCCCGAGGGCCATGGGCCTGGCCGTTCACCAGGAAGCCGCAGCTGCCGCAGATGCCTTCGCGGCAGTCGTGCTCGAAGCCCACCGGCCGTTCTCCGGTGCTGATCAATTGTTCGTTGAGCTGATCGAGGGCCTCCAGCAGGGAGAGGTTGGGGGAGACGTTCTCCAGCTGATGGCTCTGGTAACCACCGGGTTGATCGGCGCTGCTCTGGCGCCAGATGCGCAGGGTGAGTTTCATTTGTAGCTCCGGGTGCTGGGTTGCAGCGCGGTGAACTGCAGCGGTTCGCTGTGGCGGATCGGCTCACCGTTGGTGTTGTGCTCCCAGGCGGCGATGTGGGCGAAGTTCACGTCGTCCCGTCGGGCTTCGCCTTCGTCACTTTGGTGTTCCTCGCGGAAGTGTGCCCCGCACGACTCCTCCCGGGCCAGGGCATCCCGCAGCATGAGCTGGGCCAGCCCGAAGAAGTCCTTCACCCGCAGCGCTTTCTCCAGCTCGGCATTGGGGCCGCTGGCTTCGCCTGGCACCCGTACTTCGGCCTCGAACCGCTCCTCCAGCGTCTTCACCTGTTCCAGCCCCTCCCGCAGACCATCGGCATGGCGGCTGATGCCGCAGCGGTCGATCATCACGCTGCCCAGCTCGCGATGGAAGCTGTCCACCGGGGTGCTGCCTGCGCTGTTGATCAATTGGCTGATGCGGCGGCGGGTGCTCTCCAAGGCCTCGCGGCAGGCCGGATGATCGGTGGCTACATCCTGCGCCGGGTTGCCCGCCAGCCAGGCCGTGACCGTGGACGGCGCAATGAAGTAGCCATCGGCGAGCCCTTGCATCAGGGCGCTGGCGCCCAGGCGGTTGGCGCCATGTTCGGAGTAGTTCGCTTCCCCCAGAACAAACAGGCCGGGGATCGAACTCATCAGGTGGTAGTCCACCCAGAGGCCGCCCATTGTGTAGTGCGGTGCGGGGTAGATCCGCATCGGCTTCTTGTAGGGGTCATCGCCGCTGATGCGCTCGTACATCGTCATCAAGTTGCCGTAGCGGGCGGCAATGGCGTCTTTGCCTTCAGCTCTGATGGCATCGGTGAGGTCGAGGTAAACCGAGCGTCCCCCTGGGCCGACGCCCCGCCCCGCGTTGCAGAGTTCTCTGGCCCGCCTGGAGGCGACGTCCCGCGGCGTCATGTTGCCGTAGGTGGGATAAAGCCTCTCGAGGAAGTAGTCGCGTTCCTCTTCCGGTATCGCGTCGGGTTGGCGTGTTTCGCCGGGGTTCTTGGGCAGCCAGACCCGCCCGTCGTTGCGCAGGCTTTCGCTCATCAGCGTCAGCTTGCTCTGGAAGACATCGCCACTGGGAATGCAGGTGGGATGGATCTGGGTGAAGCAGGGATTGGCGAACAGCGCACCTTTGCGGTGGGCCCTCCAGATCACACTGGTGTTCGACTTCAGTGCGTTGGTGGAGAGGAAGTAGACGTTGCTGTAACCGCCGGTGCAGAGCAGAACGGTGCGGGCGGTGTGCACCTCCAGCTCACCACTCAGCAGATGGCGCGCCACCACACCACGGGCCACCCCATCCACGGTGATCAGCTCGAGCACGTCCCGGCGGGTGAGCAGTTGAACGCGGCCCAGCTCCACCTGGCGCATCAAGGCCTGGTAGGCGCCATAAAGCAATTGCTGTCCTGTCTGCCCCCGGGCATAAAAGGTGCGGCTCACCAGGGCCCCGCCAAAACTGCGGGTGGCCAGGCTGCCGCCGTATTCGCGTGCGAACGGCACCCCCTGAGCCACGCATTGATCGATGATGCCGCTGCTGATTTCCGCCAGCCGCTGGCAGCCCGCTTCCCGGGCGCGGAAGTCGCCCCCTTTGAGGGTGTCGGCGAACAGGCGGCTGACGCTGTCGCCATCCACCGCCACAGAACGTGCGGCATTGATGCCCCCCTGGGCCGCTACCGAGTGGGCACGGCGCGGGCTGTCGTGAAAGCTGAGCACCGTGACCCGGTAGCCCTGTTGCGCCAGAGTCGCAGCGGCGGAAGCTCCCGCCAGGCCGGTGCCCACCACGAGCACATCCATTTGCCCTTTGCGCAGAGGGCTGATCAGAGGCAGTCCTTCGCGGGTCCGTCGCCAGGCATCGGCGAGCGGCCCGGCGGGAATTCTGGGATCAGGTAGCCCTGTCGTCATGCCAACCCTCCGAGGGCCAGTCCCAGGCTGATCATCAGGAAGCCTCCCCCGATCGCCGACGCCAAGAGGCGACCTCCCGCGCGGATGCTGGGGCTGTTGGCCGGGTTGAGCAGACCCAGGTTGCGGTGAGCTGCTTCCGCGCCGTGGAGCAGGTGCAGGCCAATGGCCAGGCTGCCGGCGGCATAAACCACAAGGCTGATCGGCTGCTGCAGCACCTGCAGCAGCAGCTCCCGCTCCAGCCCATCGCTCGGGCGTGGCCAGCGCAGTTGTTGCAGATGCAGGGCCAGAAATCCAAGGGTGATCACACCGGCCGCCATCTTGCTGCGACTGGCCAGAGCGTCCAGCGGACGACCGCGACGGCTACGCAGCGCCGCCGTGTTCCCAGCACCTTGATTCCGCAGCGTTTTGGTAATGGTGCAGCTCAGATGCACGGCTGCGCTGGCGGCCAGGCCGACCTCCAACACCGGCAGCCATGGCAGATGATGCAGGGCCGTGGCGTAGTGCTCGAACTGCACCGGTGCCATCAGCGCGGGCAACAAACCGGCCAGATGAACCAACAGAAACAGCACCAGCAGCAACCCGCTGATGGCCGAGCCAATGCGCATCAAGGTTGGATCCTGCATTAACCCCAGGCCACAGGATTTCGGCTGGGACGATACCTGCGATCGACGCGTTGTTTCGACATCAGGGTCGTCATTGATTCCCAGTCCAATCGTATTCAGATCGTGGAAAAGGCTGGTTCCGTGCTGGTCGCCGTCGTTCAACCTTGTCATCGTGAAGAGGTTGTGAACGCTGGCTGGCGTGAGGCTGAGGTCCCGTCGTTGGACATGGAGGCTTGTCTGGGTTGCTCTGGCCTGCGCGCTCAGCCTGTCGATGGCGCAGTTGGGATGGAGCGCCAAGGCCGATGTCGACCCGAGGCCCGCTCCGATCGACTGGGGGTCGGCTCCGGTGTAGCGGGTGGAACCAGCAGGGCCGCCGCTTCGGATCGGCGCCTACGTCACCAACATCAGCGATATCGATCTCCTGCAGGACAGGTTCTCTGTGGAGATGTTGCTCTGGACCACCTGGGCTGGTGATCCGCAGGCCGATCCCAGTGATCAGCTGATGATCCTCAACGGGATCTACGACGGCGACATTCAGCGGTTTGAGCGGGTGAGCCACGAGCAAACCGCGGCCGGCGCATGGAACCTCTACCGGGTGCGTTCGGCCGTGGTCAAACGTTGGCGGCTGCAGCGCTATCCCTTTGACGACCAGATGCTGCATGTCCAGATCGGCCTGGCGGATCCACTGGCTGCAGTGAATCTGGATGTTGCCGATCCTGATCCATTTGCCGTGTCTCCCGGTCTGGTGCTCCCGGGCTGGACGCTCGAGCAGCCCGGTGCCTATGCCTCGAGTGTCAGCTTGATGAGTGAGCTTGGGTGCCCCCTCGCTGATGGAGAGGTGATTCGTCGTCAACCGGCCGTGTCGCTGGATCTGCTGATCCGGCGCCGCAGCCTCCTCTATGTGGCGTCGGACTTTCTCGGCACATGCTCGCCATCGGGTTGTGCTGAATGAGTTTGCTGATTGCCCACAGCCGGGATGATCTGATCCTGGCGGCCGTGGTGTCAGCGGGGGCAATTTTGTTTACATCGCTGGGAAGCTGCCGGTCACAGCCATGACGGGCTTCGTCGGCAATCTGCAGCTGATTATTTTCCTGGGGATTTTGTATGTGGTGGCGGTTGATGAGTTGATTGACAGCCATCTGATTGTTCTCAACGAGCGCGTTTCCCAGGTGTTGCGCGTGCTGCTGTTGCCCAGCTATGTGGGCATCACGCTGCTCGCCATTTTCATGATCATTCCGTGACTGAACCATCCCGCAGCGAGATGACGGAGTCGCAGACCAAGGGTCTGTGGGCTCTGGTGACGTCGTTATTGACGCTGGTCCTCCTGGCTCTGGGAGCCCTGTTGATTCAGCCCCGCTTGACGGAACGCCGCCAGCTGTTGCCCGATCGCTATGTCCTGACGGCGGATGAAGTTGCAGCACAACCGTAAGGCATGCTTCCCGTGGTGTTGGATCGACGCCTCGGTCAGGATCAGAACGACTTTCGCTTTCGCTTGCTGAAGCTGGTGCTGGAGCGCAGCGGCACACCATTTGCCCTGGGTTTCAGCGCTGCCGTTCAGCCGCAGGATGAGGCGATTGCAGCGCTCGCGGAAGGGCAGAAGGCGGGTCGGCGGAACCCTCTGCGGCTCTCGGTTGGTGTTTACGGTGCCGGCCCTGAGTTGAACCGTCGTCTGCGGGCGGTGCCCATTCCGGTGACGGGTGGAATCCTCGGGCTGCGGGCGGGATGGACCAATCAGGCATCCCTGGTCGAACTGCAAACGATCCGCAGCCTTCAGGACCTCCAACGCATCGTTTTGGTGAAAGGACTGGGCTGGAGCGATGTTGAAATTTTCGATCGTGCTGGGTTGCGCACCTACACCGCCCGGTCGGAAAAATTGCTGCGCTTGGTGAATGACAACGGGTGCAGTTGTTTCCCCGCGGTGTGGCGGAACTTGAAGCGGAGGCTTCCGTGGTGAGGTCGTTGTACCCGCAGATGCTGCTGGATCCCCATCTGTTGATTGTTTATCCCTTTGCGGGTTTCTTTTATGTGGCTCCAGAGAACACGGAGCTGGCAGCTGCGATTCAGACCGGTTTTGAAAGGGTGATCGCCGATGGCTCGTACCAGCGCCTTGTTGAAGAAGCGATCATGACGCCCTGGTTAAGGCGCCAGCTCAAACTGCGGTCGCGAAGGATCCTGGTGCTTCAGAATCCTGAGGCGGCTGACGTGTTGGCTGACGTGAATCCAGATCACTGGATTGTTCCCTGGAATGATCTTCTCAGTGGAAGGATCACCAGCGGGAATGATCTCTGCTCGTCTTCTAGATTGAAGCGGCTATGTGTTAATTAGACGCGCACTGAATCTGGCTGATTCAATGCACCACTGCTTAAAAAGCCGATGACCTGACTTGAACAGGCGACCCACGCTTTACGAAAGCGTTGCTCTACCGGCTGAGCTACATCGGCGTCATAAGCAATTTAACATTTGCTCTGAATCCAACTTGGACGTTTGCCCGATAATCCCCGCCCCAAATCTGGCCTGGATCCCGCCCTGCGGGAACGGTTGCTCAAGGAATCACAGACCCCCTGGCGTGGGCTCAGACGGCTCGTCTGGTTCGCTCTCTTTGCCTCCGCCGGACTCGGCCTGTTCACGATGGCTTTCCGTGCTTCCGCCGGCGACACTGTCGATCTGGCTGACTTCGGCATCCAGGGGGGTGCTCTCCTGCTCTTCTCCGGTCTGCTCTGGTTCGACCGCAACAGGGACAGCAGCAGCGACGCTTGATTCGTCGGCATCAACCGCACTGATGTCTTCAGCGTTGTCGTCTTCCGTCATGTCGTCTTGATCCTCTGCCTCGACGGGTTCCAGCGCTTCGGGCTCGACGTCATCAGACTCTTGAGCCGTCGCGGTGTTGATGGCTGAACTTTCGCCGTCTGGCTCTTGGTTGTCTGGTGCTTCGTCGTCTGGTTCTTCGTTGTCAGGGCTGATGTCGGCGGTGCTGACGTCTTCAGTGCTGCTGCCCTGTTCGGGCGTGGTGTCTTCCATGTCTTCCGCGTCCATTGCCTCATCGGCGTCCTGATCGCTTGTTGGGGCAGCCTCTTCAGCGTCATCAGACGACTCGTCGTCAGCTCGAGTTTCGGCAACGACGGGCTCAGGAGCTGTTTCGGGATCAGCCTCGTCAGACACTGCAGCTGTCACCGGATTGTCGGCTGAACTTTCCCCGTCGGGTGCTTCGTTGTCAGTGCTGGCTTGATCAGTAGCGGCTTGATCCGTGCTGTCGTCCGTCTCCGACGCGGTGTCGTCCACCCCGATAGCCTTGTCGGGCTCTTGCTTGATCGGCTCCACCACAGGCTCCGGCCACTCCAGGCCAGGGAGGTTGAGCAACTGCAGGCCCAGGCTGGTGCGTTGCGTTGCCACAGCATCAGCACGAAAAGTCGAATCGACAGGGGCGACGGTTCCTGGTGATCCAAGCAACAGCGCTGCGGCTTGAATCAGCTGCTGCACCTGCCAGACCATCAAGGCCAGCAATGGGCTGACCAGCAACAGGGTGACCAGACGGGATTGTCCCGACACCGGGGAAAATTCACTCGCCAGCACCGCTGACTCGTCCATCCACCAGAGCACGGGCAGCAGGACCACTGCGGCGATCACCACAGCGGCGCGGCTGATCAAGCCGGCTTGGGATGCACTGATGCGGAGTTGATCGCTGTTGCGGCTGGCCAGCGGCTGACGCACGAACAGCAGTGAGCCCCAGTCGGCGGGCCGTCGCCACAACGCGACGGCTGGGGCCAGGACCCCCACCCCCCAGATCAGAAATCGCTCTACTCCGGGAACAGGACCCGGATCCGCGCCGGCCAGAACCAGGCGGATCAGCAGCAGCTCTAGGGGAATGGCTCCAAGGGCCAGGCACTGAAGCCAGAGCAGGGGCTCGCTGCGGGGCTGCACGATGCTTGCGGGGTCAGGTGGTGAGTTTGCGGCGTTGGGTGACCATCTTGAAGGCTTCAATGCGATCGCCTTCTTCCCAGTTGGCGAACCGATCGGTGCCGACACCGCATTCGAAGCCTGTGGCCACTTCCTTGACGTCGTCCTTGTTGCGACGCAGGGAGTCGAGGTCGCCCTCGTAGACCACCTGTTTTCCGCGGTGCACCCGCACCCGGCAGTTGCGATGCAGCTTGCCGGTGGTGACATAACAGCCGGCCACGGCGCTCTTGCCGATGGTGAAGACGGCGCGCACCTCGGCTTCGCCCAGGGCTTCCTCTACCAGTTCCGGCTCCAGCAGACCTTCCATCGCCAACTGGATGTCTTCCAGCAGCTTGTAGATCACGTCGTAGTCGCGCACATCCACCCCGGTGGCATCCGCTGCTTTCTTGGCGCCGGAGGCCATGGAGGTGTTGAAGCCCACGATCACCGCGCCGGAAGCGGCGGCCAGGTCGACGTCGGTTTCGGTGATCTCGCCAGGTGCCGACAGCAGCACCCGCACCTGCACCTCATCCTTGGGCAGCTGCTCGAGCGATCCGAGGATGGCTTCCACGGAGCCCTGAACGTCGGCCTTGAGAATCAGGTTGAGTTCCTTCAGCTCGCCGTCATTGGCCTGGCCGGACATGGCCGTAAGCGAGACGCGTCGTGACGCCATCTGCTGAGCAAGACGGGTGGCGCGGGCATCGGAGGCGCGATCGCCCACAACGGCCCGGGCCGATTTCTCGTCGGGGTACACCTCGAACTCGTCACCGGCGGTGGGCACCTCGCTGAAGCCCAGGGCCTCCACAGCAAAGGAGGGGCCCGCTTCCTTGAGGCGTTGACGGTTGTCGTCCACCATGGCGCGCACCTTGCCCAGCACCGGACCAGCGGCGACGACGTCGCCGGTCTTGAGGGTGCCGTTCTGAACCAGCAGCGTGGCCACGGGGCCTTTGGCCTTATCGAGGTGGGCCTCGATCACGGTGCCGCGGGCCAGACGATCCGGGTTGGCCTGTAGGTCTTCCACTTCGGTGACCAGCAGCAGCATCTCCAGCAGTTTGTCGATGTTTTCGCCCTTGATGGCGCTCACCGGCACCATCACCACATCGCCGCCCCAGTCTTCCGCCAGCAGGTTTTGCTCAGACAGCTCCTGCTTCACCCGCTCGGGCGATGAACCTTCCTTGTCGATCTTGTTGATCGCCACCACGATCGGCACTTCAGCGGCCCGGGCGTGGCTGATGGCTTCCAGGGTCTGGGGGCGGACGCCGTCATCAGCAGCCACCACCAGCACAGCCACGTCGGTCACCTTGGTGCCGCGGGCTCGCATGGCCGTGAAGGCTTCGTGGCCCGGAGTGTCCAGGAAGGTGAGCTTGCGCTGCTCGTTGTTGTGCTCGATCTCAACCTGATACGCACCGATGTGCTGGGTGATGCCGCCAGCCTCACCCGCAGCGACGCGGGCCTGACGGATGGCATCCAGCAGGCTGGTTTTGCCATGGTCGACGTGGCCCATGACGGTGACCACGGGCGGACGTCGGATCAGGTGAGCCTTGTCGGCCTCTTCGATCATCTCGACGGTCTTCTTGGCCGCCTCCTCCACGTCGTCCTGCAGCACCGGCACACCGAATTCGTCGGCAACGGCCTCGATCGTGGGCATGTCCAGGGTCTGGGTGACCGTGGCGATGATCCCTTTGAAGAAAAGGGATTTGATGATCTCTGAGCTTTCGACGCTCAGCATGTCCGCCAGTTCCTGCACCGTGAGGTTGTCCTCCGGCACCACGATCATTTCGGGACGCACCTGCTTGGCTTCCCGGGCTGCCCGCAGCTCCATGGCACGCCGGCGCTGACGCTGACGGGCGGTTTCCTTCTTGCGCTTGCGCATCGCCGCCACCGGCTTGGGTGCGGTGCGCTGCTGCGACTTGGGCTTGGCGGGACGAGCCAGGCTCGCCGAGAGAACCATGTTCTCCTGTTCACCGGCGAAGCCGCCGGTCTGTGCTGCCAGGGAATCATCGTTTTCACCGATGATGTGCACCTTCTGGCGCTGCTTTTGCGGCGAGCGGCTGCGCAGAGCATCGAGCCGTGCACTGTCATCCCAGTCGGGACGGCCTGGCCGCCGCTGGCCACCAGGGCCACCCGGACGGAAGCTGGGACGGCGGGGCGCTGAGGGGGCATTCGGACGCGCCACGGGCGGGGTGGCCGTTCCTGCACCTGCAGCGGCTTTGGTGGGTGCATCCGGACGGCGGGGGGCCGGCGCTGCTGGCCTGCCGACAGGCTTCTGCAGCTGCATGAGCTCACCGGGAGCCACCGGTTTGCGCATCCCAGCAGGCATGCCGGGACGTCCAGGCGCTCCCGGACGGGTGGGCGCACCAGGGCGACCGCTACCTGTGCTGCTGCCGTCGCGACGAATCGGCTTGCCGACCAGTTCCAGGGTGTTGCCGCTGCGGGGGGGCATCCCGGGGCGACCTTGTCGGGTGGGGGCTCCTGGACGGCTTGGACCGCCCTGGCGTTGAGGCACGCCGGTGCCTGCCGGACGGCGGGGCACGGGTTTACCCACCAGTTCAGGCCTCGGAGTGGGCCGTGAAGGTGCACCAGGCTTTGTGGGGGCACCGGCACGGGTTGGCGCGCCGGGCCGAGATGGAGCGCCTGCGCGGATGATCTGTGGCTTGGGCTGCCCCTGGCCAGGGGTGGGCCGCGCTGGGCTTCCAGCACCTGCGGGGCGTGGCGTCGGGCGAGCCGGTGTGGGCCGCGGCGTGGGTGCCGTGGGTTTGGCAGCAGCCTTGGGCTTGCTCACCAGTTCCGGTTTGCCTGCAGCCGGTTTGCTGACAACCTGCGGCTTGGCCGCGGCAGGTCGTGGAACGGGTTTTGCCGCCGTCGGCCGCGCTGGGGCTGCGGGGGGTTTCTGAGGAGCGGCGGGCCGCGCCGGTGCTGCTGAGGCTTTCACCGGTGCAGCCGCTGGCTTGCTGATCACCGGTTTGGGCGTGGCCGCTGCGGGAGGCTTCGGGGCCGCCTGCGGTTTGGCAGCCGCCACGGGTTTGGCGACTACGGGCTTGGCAGCCACAGGCTTGGCGACCGGTTTGCTCGCCGCTGGGGCGGGCTTGCTTGGCGCGGCGGGGGCCGCTTTCTTCACCGAGAGGATGGCCTTGCCAGCTGCGGGCTTGGCAGGGGCCGCGGCAGCGGGTTTCGCACCATTCCCGCCTTTGCCGAGGAGCGAACGGATCTTTCCGGCTTCAGCGTCACTGATCGAGCTGCTGTGGCTCTTCGCAGCGATCGACAGCTTTTCAGCCGCATCCAGCACGTCCTTGTTCTCAAGGCCGAGGTCCTTGGACAGCTCGTAAATTCTGACTTTGCCGCTGCTGGTCATTCAGTTCGGGTCTCCGATCGGTCCGGGCATGGAATGCCGCGGTGGCCTCGCACAAGGTGGGGCCAATGTTCAGTCTGCCTCAGCGGATTCACCAACGCTTTGGTTAAGCCGCTGTTTCAACACCGCAAGCACTGTTTCGGGCACCTGACAACGCAGGGCTTTCTGCAGACGCTTGCGACGGGTCGCCTCCTCAAGGCAGTTCTCCTCGCGACAGAGATAGGCCGAACGGCCCATCCCCTTATCGAGGAGAACTCCGTCCTGATGGTCGCGGATCACCCTCCAGAGTTGGCGGCGATCCAAGAGCTGGCGGCAGGCCACGCAGCGACGCAGGACGGGGCGGTCACTCACCGGACCTGCTCCTGATCGGGCTCGGCATCGGCCTCAGCCGCTGCGTCCGTGCTTTCAGCCTCGGCCTCGAACTCGGTTTCGCTGCCGGCTTCCACCTCAGCGGGCTCCTCCTCAGAGAACTCCTGCTCGGCCTGCTCCTCGCCGTACTCCTCTTCGTCTTCGGGCAGCGGATACAGCTCCCGCAGGCGTGCATCCTCTTCCGCCCGAGCGGCCTGTTCGGCGGCCAGTCGTTCTTCGGCTTGCTGCTGGAGGGCTTCCTCCTCCTCCCGCTGGGAGATCAGCTCTGCCACAACGGCATCCTCTGCCTCTTGGTCGTATTCGGTGGAGTTCTTGATGTCGATCTTCCAGCCGGTGAGTCGGGCTGCCAAACGAACGTTCTGGCCTTCGCGGCCGATGGCCAGGCTCAGCTGATCGGGGGGCACCAGCACATGGGCGTGCTGGCCCACGGGATCCACCAGGCGCACCATTTCCACCCGAGCGGGGCTGAGGGAGTTGGCGATGTACTGGCCTGGATCCTGCGACCAGCGGATCACGTCGATTTTTTCTCCACGCAGTTCGTTCACCACCTGCTGAATGCGGGAGCCGCGGGCGCCGATGCAGGCGCCGACGGGATCCACCTCGCGTTCGATGCTGTCGACGGCCACCTTGGTGCGGGGGCCCACGGAACGGGAGGGGGGATTGGCCTCACGGGCCACGGCCACGATCCGAACGGATCCTTCCTGAATTTCGGGAACTTCGTTCTCGAACAGGTAGACCACCAAACCGGCATTGGAGCGGCTGACGAACAGCTGCGGTCCCCGGCGAGGCACTTCGCTCACCTCTTTGAGGAACACCTTGAAGGTGGCGTTGGCGCGGTAGTTGTCGTTGGGCAGTTGATCGCGCCGGGGGAGTTCAGCCTCAACTTCCGGACGGCCCAGGCCTGAGCTGACCGCCATGATCACCGATTGGCGCTCGAAGCGGATCACCCGGGCCGTCAGCACCGGATCCTCCAGATCAGCGAATTCCTCCTGGATCATGCGGCGCTGCTGATCCCGCAGCTTCTGGGCCAGCACCTGCTTGGTGGTGGCGGCGGCCATCCGGCCGAAGTCCTCTTTCTCTGGGGTGACATCCAGCACCACCGTGTCGCCCACCTGGGCGTCATCGGCCACCTGCATCACCTCGGCGATCGCGATCTGGTGGTCTTCGCTCTCCACCTCATCAACAATGATCTTGCTGGCGAGAACCCGGTAACCCTCCTCCTCAAGGTCAAGGCCAACGTCGAAGTTGCTGAAGTACTCCTCATCAAAGGGGTCTTCGCTGATGCCGATGTACAGGGTGCGCCGGTAGCGCTCATAGCCCTTAAGCAGGGCCTCTCGCAGTGCCGCCTCCACCACCTGGGGCGGCAGCTTCTTCTCTTCGCTGATGTCGTCGATCAGGTTGCTGAGACCGGGAAGCAGGACGAGAGCCATCGCGTTGGGTTAGGGGAAAAGAAAGGAGCGGTTGCAGGGGTGTGAACTCTGGGTTCAGCTGCCTGGACACGTGAGGCGGACACCGATCACGCAATCCCGGGGAATCCGTTTGATTCGCCCGCGAATGTTGATCTGCAGCGTGTCGGCGTCGCGTTCGAGCAAGAGGCCCTCCAGGCGTTGCTCGCTGTCGTCCTTGTCGCGGTGATGAACCTCCACGGGGAACCCACGGAAGGTTTCAAAGTCGCGATCGCTGGACAGCTGGTCGCCGATGCCGGGACTGCTGATCTCCAGAACATACGCGTCAGTGAGCAGGGTGGAGGCCTCAAGGGCATCCCCCAGCACGCCACTGAAACCGGCGCAGTCATCAAGGCTCACATCCGCTCCACTGCTGTGGCGGATCTGCACTTCCAGGGTCATTGGGCTCATGTGGGTGAGCAGCTGAATGCCGCAAAGGGCAAAGCCTTTGCTGGCGGCCACATCGGTGACCAGCGTTTCGAGATCCGGAAGCAGAGGATGAGGCAACGCGAACTGAGGGCGGACGTCGGCCCGACGTGCATTTCAGTTGTGACCGATCTCCCGCAGGGAGATGCCCGTCGGACACACCTTCAATGTACGGGACCGTCTGCCCGCCGTCAGCTGTTGCCCAGATCGATGGCCGGTGCATCGGGGAAGGCGTCGCCTGGCTGTTCGGCGCCGCGCCCTTCGAGATCCTGATTGATGCAGAGGCGTCGACGCTCCGGATCGGTCACGTACTGGCAGACGCGGCTCCAGAGTTTGCTGCGGCTGCCCTGGGGGCCATTGCTGAACGTCACCACATTGGGAAGGCCAGTGCGGCCTTCGATCACGACCTGGCAGAGCTCACAGCGTTGTGAAGCGGCGGATTCGCTCAATGGTGAAGCTCACAAAACGGCTCGACCCTAAGCAGTGGATGCAAGAGCCGCTGTGCGATTGGTGGCCATCAAAACCCGCCCATTTGCTGGAAGGGGCAGAAGAGCGATCGATCGCATCAAGACCCCGATGGATTGGCTGTGAGTGGCGTCAGGGGAGGTCTCTCTTCGAACCGCTCCAGCAGCACTTGCGTGGGGATCTGGGTGCCGAAGCGGCAGGCGTTGGTTTCGCTGGAGGCGAGGGTGCCGTGTTACCAGAACTTGTTGCTGCCGTTGCCACCGCCGCAGAGGCCGAAGTATTCGCAGCTCTTGTGGCAGGTCTCCACGCCGCAGGCGATGTCGGCTTTGCCGGTGATCACGGCGCCGATGCCGTCGTTCACCGACTTGGCCACCCGGTAGCCCACCTTGCGGCGTTTGGCCTGGATCCGGATCTGTTCAAGAACGTCAACCCCGAGGCCTACGTAGCCGGCATCTGTTTTCTGATACAGCGGCTTGACCTCCTCAAAGATCACCGCCGTAAGCGTTGTGCTCTCCGCGGATGCTTGAGGGGTGAGTGCAACCGGGCCAGCCAGGGCAAGCAGAGCTGCCGCTGGAGCCAGAAGTGCACGCATGCGAAAACTGCGTTTGCTGATTTGTTAGTTGGAATGTTCAAGCTCGACCGCGCATCGCAATGGAGGTGCTGAGATTGCGATCGATTTGGACCAGGGCCCGTTTCTCCGGCTGGATCCGATAAAAAGAAGGCAATTAGAGGTCTTGTGTTGCGGTACGTCCTGCGTCAACTCCTGGCCGTTCTGATGGCCGTAGCGGTTCTGGTCGGTGAAGGTGACCCAGCGCAGGCCCTGGAGCACAGCTTTGTGGCCGATGCCGTTCAGCGGGTGGCGCCGGCGGTGGTTCGGATCGACACCGAGCGCACCGTGGAACGTCAGCCGTTTGACCCCACGCTGCTTGATCCCCTGCTGCGGGACCTGCTGGGGGACCCTCCGGCAGGTCCGGAGCGGGAACGGGGGCAAGGCTCTGGTGTGGTGATCGATGCCAAGGGCCTTGTGCTCACCAATGCCCATGTGGTGGATCGGGTGGAGTCCGTCAGCGTCACCCTGGCCGACGGGGAACAGCGGGATGGACGGGTGGTGGGCACCGATGCGGTGACAGACCTGGCCCTGGTGCGTCTCGAGGGCGATCAACTGCCGCCACGGGCTCCCCTTGGTGATTCGGAAGCCATGCAGGTGGGCGATTGGGCGATCGCCCTCGGCACCCCGTTCGGATTGGAACGCACGGTGACCCTGGGCATTGTCAGCAGCCTGCACCGCAACATCAACAGCCTTGGCTTCGCCGACAAACGGCTGGAACTGATTCAGACCGATGCCGCCATCAACCCCGGTAATTCCGGTGGGCCGTTGGTGAACGGCGATGGCCAGGTGATTGGCATCAACACCCTGGTGCGGTCGGGTCCTGGGGCCGGCCTCGGTTTTGCCATCCCGATCAACCTGGCCCGCCGGGTGGCTGATCAGCTCCAGAAGCAGGGTGAAGTGGTGCACCCCTACATCGGTCTGCAACTGGTGGCCCTCACACCGCGCATCGCGCGCGAGCACAACAAGGACCCCAATGCCCTTGTGCAGCTGCCGGAACGCAGCGGTGCCCTGGTGCAAGCCGTGCTGCCCGATGGCCCGGCTGAAAAAGCAGGACTGCGCCGCGGCGATCTGTTGATCACTGTGGATGAGCGCGACATTGCCGATCCTCAGGCGCTGCTCGAGGTGGTGGATGCCGCCGCTATTGATGTTCCTCTGCCTCTGCAAGTGCTGCGGGCCGGCCGCGAGCTCACCCTGTCCGTCAAACCGGAGCCCCTGCCTGGGATGGCCTGAAACCCCTTGCTACGGTCGCGCCCAAAGGACGTGACCTGATGGCTGATTTACAGACCCAGATGAAGCAGGCGGTGGCTGATGCCGCCGTGGAACAGATCAAAGACGGCATGGTGCTGGGCCTGGGGTCAGGCTCCACCGCCGCCCTGATGATTCAGGGCCTGGGGGCCAAGCTCGCCAGCGGAGAACTCAAAGACATCGTCGGTGTCACCACTTCCTTCCAAGGAGAGGTGCTGGCCGCTGAGCTCAATATTCCCCTGCTCAGCCTCAACGCCGTCAGCCGGATTGATTTGGCCATCGATGGTGCCGACGAAGTCGACCCTGGCTTCCAGTTGATCAAGGGTGGTGGCGCCTGTCACGTGCAGGAGAAACTCGTGGCGGCACGGGCGGATCGGTTTGTGGTGGTGGTGGACTCCACCAAACTGGTGGACCGTCTCAACCTCGGTTTTCTGCTGCCGGTGGAAGTGCTTCCCGGGGCCTGGCGCCAGGTGAAGCAGCAGCTGGAAGCCCTCGGGGGCAGCGCTGAGCTGCGCATGGCCCAGCGCAAGGCCGGCCCTGTGGTTACCGATCAGGGCAACCTTGTTCTGGACGCCAAGCTCAACGGTGGCATTAGCGATCCAGTGGCCCTGGAGCAGACGATCAACAACATTCCCGGTGTGCTGGAGAACGGCCTGTTCGTCAACATCACCGATGAGGTGCTGGTCGGCGAGATCAACGATGGTGTTGCCGGTGTCCGCAGCCTGGAGAAGCGCCTCAGCTGAGGCGCCGCCGCACCGATTCAGCGTGGCTGTGCAGGCCTTCACTGGTGGCCAGCTCCTGCACAGCTGAACCCGTTGCTTCCAGGGCAGCCCGGTTGAAACCGATCAGCGAGGTGTGGCGCATGAAGGTCTCAACACTCAGGGCCCCGCTGAAGCGTGCGGCTCCACAGGTGGGCAATGTGTGGTTCGGTCCTGCTAGGTAATCCCCCACTGCTTCTGGGGACCAGGGGCCCAGGAAAATGGCTCCGGCGTTCTGAATGCGATCCGCCAGGGGTTCGGGCCGCTCCACCAGTAGCTCCAGGTGTTCGGGGGCGAAGCTGTCGCTGAGGCGGGCACAGCTCTCGAGGTCGTCGCAGACCACCACCAGCCCCCAGTCCCGCAGAGCGGCTTCGCAGATCTCCTGGCGGGGGTGATCGGCCAGCTGTTCGGCCACTGCGGCGTTGATCCCGTCGGCCAGTGCAGGGTCGGTGGTGATCAGCACCGCCGCCGCCAGGGGGTCATGCTCCGCCTGCGCCAACAGATCCGCTGCCACCTGATCGGGCTTGGCGGAGTGGTCTGCGATCACCAGCACTTCGCTTGGTCCCGCCAGGGAATCGATGGCCACCTGGCCGTACACCGCCTGTTTCGCCAGGGTGACGTAGAGGTTTCCGGGGCCACTGATCACGTCCACCTTGGGCACGCTCTCGCTGCCGTAGGCCATGGCGGCAACAGCCTGGGCACCTCCGAGGCGGAACACCGTTTTCACGCCTGCCAGGTGGGCCGCTGCCAGCACCACGGGGTTCACCGCACCATCACGTCCGGCTGGGGAACAGATCACCACGTCTTTGACGCCGGCGACCCGGGCTGGCACCGCATTCATCAGCACGGTGCTGGGGTAAGCCGCCCGTCCTCCAGGCACGTAGAGACCCGCCCTCTCCACCGGCCGCCAGCGCCGCCCAAGCTGTTCGCCGTGGGGGCCCGTCACCGCCAGATCGGCGGGACGTTGGCGTTGGTGGAAGTCGGTGATGCGGCGATGGGCCAGCTCCAGGGCATCCCGCAGGTTGGTCGGCAGCGACGTCCAGGCCTTTTCGAGGGCCTCGGGGGACACCGCCATCGGTTCGGGCCGGAAGCCATCGAACCGTTCGGTGAAGTCGGCAATGGCGGCATCACCGCGGTCGCGCACCGCTGTGAGAATGGCTTCAACCCGCTCACGGGCTTCACCCTGCTGGGTTTGTGTGGTGCGGCTCGACAACCGTTTCAGCTCCGTCTGGGCCCGGTCCAGATCCCGCACGATGCGAAGGGGAGCAACGGCCGGCTGGCTCACAGACAAAGGAACAGTGGGAGAGTTCGGTCAAGTTAGGACTCCACAACCCAGGGAAGGGGGTCCTGTCAAGGAGTAAGGTGCTGGATTGTTCGCAACGTTGAAGCCTCAGTGGCCAATAACAAGTCAGCCAAGAAGCGGATTGAGATTGCTGAGCGCAACCGTCTGCGCAACCGCACCTACAAGTCGTCGATGCGCACCCTGATGAAGCGCTGCTTTGCCGCCTGTGACGCCTACAGCGCCACCCCTGGTGATGAAGCCAAGGCCAGCGTGCAGACCTCCATGCGTGCCGCCTTCAGCAAGATCGACAAGGCCGTGAAGGTGGGTGTACTGCACCGCAACAACGGTGCCAACCAGAAGTCCCGCCTCAGTGCGGCCGTCCGCAAGGTGCTCGAGCCCGCCAGCTGATTCGGTTTCAATCGGCAGAATGGGCCGAAAGCGCGTTTCGGCCCAGCTGTGTCCCCCACCCCGACGTTGATCGACAGCCACTGTCACATCGTCTTCCGCAACTTTGACGACGACCTCGATGAGGTGGCCTCACGCTGGCGTGAGGCTGGGGTTGGTGCACTGCTGCACGCCTGCGTCGAACCCTCCGAAATCCCGGCGATCCGCGCCCTGGCGGATCGATTCCCGGAGATGCGTTATTCCGTCGGCGTCCATCCCCTGGACACCGAGCATTGGCGGGATGACACGGTGGCGGTGCTGCGCCGGGCAGCTCTCGAGGATGATCGGGTGGTCGCCATCGGCGAGCTCGGCCTCGATCTCTTCCGAGACAAGAATCTCGAGGAGCAGCTTGCTGTGCTGCGCCCTCAATTGGACCTGGCGGTGGAGTTGAACCTGCCGGTGATCATTCACTGCCGGGATGCCGCCGAGCCGATGCTGGAGGAACTGCGGGCCCGCAAGGCGCAGGGCCGTTGCCCCGGAGGGGTGATGCATTGCTGGGGCGGTACCCCCGATGAAATGCACCAGTTCCTGGAGCTCGGCTTCTACATCAGCTTCAGCGGCACCGTCACCTTCCCCAAGGCGGAGCCCACCCACGACTGCGCCCGTCAGGTGCCGGAGGATCGTTTCCTGGTGGAAACCGATTGCCCTTTTCTGGCTCCTGTGCCCCGCCGCGGCAAGCGCAATGAGCCGGCCTTCGTGGCGTCCGTTGCCACGCGGGTGGCTGAGCTGCGCGGCGTGGATCTCGACAGCGTGGCCTGCAGCAGCACCGCCAACGCCCGGCGTCTGTTCCGACTCCCTTAACCGGAGTTCCAAAGGAGTCGAGTCCATATGTAAGATGTTGTATTGGCCTGGCCATGCGCAGGATTCCTTCTTGTGTGTGGTGCCTGAAGCGTCCATTTTCTTCCGGTGCACTTGTCGTCGTCAGCTGATCTGACCCGCGATTTCTGAACAGCAGCAGCGGCGCTGTCGGTTCCGTCCTGGAAACCGTCGGTGCCGCTGTTGTGTCGAATCGTCCTGTTAGGTGAGCTTCTGCCGCCAATCCAGTCCTCCCCAGTCCCTTCGTCCTCTCTGCCGGTCCCCGCATGAGCAGCAGCGCGATTCAGGTCGCCAAGACCGCCACCTACCTCCCTGATCTGGTGGAGGTGCAGCGGGCCAGCTTTAAGTGGTTTTTGGATCAAGGTCTGATCGAGGAGCTGGAAAGCTTCTCTCCGATCACGGATTACACCGGCAAGCTGGAGCTGCACTTCATCGGTAGCGAGTACCGCCTGAAGCGCCCCCGCCACGATGTGGAAGAGGCCAAGCGCCGTGATGCGACTTTCGCGTCACAGATGTATGTGACCTGCCGCCTGGTCAACAAGGAGACCGGTGAGATCAAGGAGCAGGAGGTGTTCATCGGCGAACTGCCGCTGATGACCGAGCGCGGCACGTTCATCATCAACGGCGCTGAGCGCGTGATCGTGAACCAGATCGTGCGCAGCCCCGGTGTCTATTTCAAGGATGAAATGGACAAGAACGGCCGGCGCACCTACAACGCCAGCGTCATCCCCAACCGGGGTGCCTGGCTGAAGTTTGAGACAGATAAGAACGACTTGCTCCACGTTCGTGTGGACAAGACCCGCAAGATCAACGCGCATGTGCTCATGCGTGCCATGGGTCTGTCTGACAACGACGTGCTCGACAAGCTGCGTCACCCCGAGTTCTACAAGAAGTCGATTGATGCCGCCAACGACGAGGGCATCAGCTCGGAAGACCAAGCGCTGCTTGAGCTCTACAAGAAACTCCGTCCCGGTGAACCCCCCTCAGTGAGTGGCGGTCAGCAGCTGCTGCAGACCCGTTTCTTCGATCCCAAGCGCTACGACCTCGGTCGGGTCGGCCGCTACAAGATCAACAAGAAGCTGCGCCTCACCATCCCCGACACGGTGCGCACCCTCACCCATGAGGACGTGCTCTCCACGCTCGATTACCTGATCAACCTGGAATTGGATGTCGGCGGCGCCAGCCTCGACGACATTGATCACCTCGGCAACCGCCGCGTGCGTTCCGTGGGCGAACTCCTGCAGAACCAGGTTCGGGTGGGTCTGAACCGTCTTGAGCGGATCATCAAGGAACGGATGACCGTTGGCGAAACCGATTCGCTGACCCCGGCCCAGTTGGTGAACCCCAAGCCCCTGGTGGCGGCGATCAAGGAGTTCTTCGGCTCCAGCCAGCTGAGCCAGTTCATGGACCAGACCAACCCTCTGGCTGAGCTCACCCATAAGCGCCGCATCTCGGCCCTTGGACCCGGCGGTCTCACCCGTGAGCGTGCCGGCTTCGCCGTCCGCGACATTCACCCCTCCCACTACGGCCGTCTCTGCCCGATTGAGACGCCGGAAGGCCCCAACGCCGGTCTGATCAACTCCCTGGCCACCCACGCCCGGGTCAACGAGTACGGCTTCATCGAAACGCCGTTCTGGAAGGTGGAGAACGGTGTCGTTCTAAAGGACGGCGATCCGATCTACCTGTCTGCCGACCGGGAAGACGAAGTGCGCGTCGCCCCTGGTGACGTGGCCACCGAGAACGACGGCCGGATCTCGGCGGATCTGATTCCTGTGCGTTACCGCCAGGACTTCGAGAAGGTCCCCCCTGAGCAGGTCGACTACGTCGCCCTTTCACCGGTGCAGGTGATCTCCGTGGCAACGTCCCTGATCCCCTTCCTGGAGCACGACGACGCCAACCGCGCCCTGATGGGCTCCAACATGCAGCGTCAGGCTGTGCCGTTGCTGCGTCCTGAGCGTGCCCTGGTGGGCACCGGCCTGGAAACCCAGGTGGCCCGCGACTCCGGCATGGTGCCGATTTCCCGGGTGAATGGCACCGTGACCTATGTGGATGCCAACGCCATCGTTGTTCAGGACGAGGACGGCAACGACCACACCCACTTCCTGCAGAAGTATCAGCGCTCCAACCAGGACACCTGCCTGAACCAGCGCCCGATCGTCCGCTGCGGTGATCCGGTGATCGTCGGCCAGGTGATGGCGGATGGTTCCGCCTGTGAAGGCGGTGAGATCGCCCTGGGTCAGAACGTTCTGATCGCTTACATGCCCTGGGAGGGTTACAACTACGAGGACGCGCTGCTGGTCAGCGAGCGTTTGGTCACCGACGACCTCTACACCTCGGTTCACATCGAGAAGTACGAGATCGAAGCGCGTCAGACCAAGCTCGGACCTGAAGAGATCACCCGCGAAATTCCAAACGTCGCTGAGGAAAGCCTGGGCAACCTCGACGAGATGGGCATCATCCGCGTGGGCGCTTTCGTTGAAAGCGGCGACATCCTCGTGGGCAAGGTGACGCCCAAGGGTGAATCCGATCAGCCGCCGGAAGAGAAGCTGCTGCGTGCGATCTTCGGCGAGAAGGCGCGCGATGTGCGCGACAACTCCCTGCGGGTGCCCGGCACCGAGCGTGGCCGCGTTGTGGATGTGCGCATCTACACCCGTGAACAGGGTGATGAGCTGCCACCCGGCGCCAACATGGTGGTGCGGGTGTATGTGGCCCAGCGCCGCAAGATCCAGGTCGGCGACAAGATGGCTGGCCGCCACGGCAACAAGGGCATCATCAGCCGCATCCTTCCTCGGGAGGACATGCCCTATCTGCCCGATGGCACCCCGGTCGACATCGTGCTTAACCCCCTGGGTGTGCCGAGCCGGATGAATGTGGGTCAGGTGTTCGAGCTGCTAATGGGTTGGGCAGCGTCCAACCTGGATTGCCGCGTGCGCATCGTTCCCTTCGATGAGATGCACGGTGCTGAGAAGTCCCAGCAGACCGTCGAGACCTTCCTCAAGGAAGCCGCCAAGCAGCCCGGCAAGGGTTGGGTGTACGACCCTGAGGATCCCGGCAAGCTGCAGCTGCGGGATGGCCGCACCGGTCTGCCCTTCGATCAGCCCGTGGCTGTGGGTTACTCCCACTTCCTCAAGCTGGTTCACCTGGTGGACGACAAGATTCACGCCCGTTCCACCGGCCCCTACTCACTGGTCACCCAGCAGCCCCTGGGCGGTAAGGCACAGCAAGGTGGTCAGCGTCTGGGTGAGATGGAGGTGTGGGCCCTCGAGGCCTATGGCGCCGCATACACCCTGCAGGAACTGCTCACGGTCAAGTCCGACGACATGCAGGGCCGCAACGAAGCCCTCAATGCCATCGTCAAGGGCAAGCCGATTCCCCGCCCGGGTACACCGGAATCCTTCAAGGTGCTGATGCGCGAGCTTCAGTCCCTGGGTCTGGACATCGCCGTCTACACCGACGAAGGCAAGGAAGTGGATCTGATGCAGGACGTGAACCCACGTCGCAGCACCCCCAGCAGGCCCACCTACGAATCCCTCGGCGTCGCGGATTACGACGAGGACTGACGGATCAACGAACGAACCGATTCCCCGCTCCTTCTTCCTTAACCGTCAATGACCAACAGCAACCTCCGCACCGAGAACCACTTCGATTACGTCAAGATCACCCTCGCCTCACCCGATCGGGTGATGGAGTGGGGACAGCGCACCCTGCCCAACGGCCAGGTGGTCGGTGAGGTCACCAAGCCGGAGACCATCAACTACCGCACCCTCAAGCCCGAGATGGACGGGCTGTTCTGCGAAAAGATCTTTGGCCCGTCCAAAGACTGGGAATGCCACTGCGGCAAGTACAAGCGGGTGCGTCACCGGGGCATCGTTTGTGAACGCTGCGGTGTGGAGGTCACCGAGAGCCGCGTGCGTCGTCACCGCATGGGCTTCATCAAGCTGGCGGCCCCCGTCTCCCACGTCTGGTACCTGAAGGGGATCCCCAGCTACGTGGCCATCCTGCTCGACATGCCCCTGCGGGATGTGGAGCAGATCGTTTACTTCAACTGCTATGTGGTGCTGGATCCCGGCGACCACAAGGACCTGAAGTACAAGCAGCTGCTCACCGAAGACGAGTGGCTGGAGATTGAAGACGAGATCTACGCCGAAGATTCCGAGATCGAGAACGAGCCCGTGGTGGGCATCGGTGCAGAGGCCCTAAAGCAACTGCTGGAAGACCTCACCCTCGATGAAGTGGCTGAGCAGCTGCGTGAGGAGATCAACGGCAGCAAGGGCCAAAAGCGCGCCAAGTTGATCAAGCGCCTGCGCGTGATCGACAACTTCATCGCCACCAACGCTCGTCCCGAGTGGATGGTGCTGGATGTGATCCCGGTGATTCCTCCCGACCTGCGCCCGATGGTGCAGCTCGATGGTGGTCGCTTCGCCACCAGCGATCTCAACGATCTCTACCGGCGGGTGATCAACCGCAACAACCGTCTGGCGAGGCTCCAGGAAATCCTGGCCCCTGAAATCATCGTCCGCAACGAGAAGCGGATGCTGCAGGAGGCCGTCGACGCCCTGATCGACAACGGCCGTCGCGGTCGCACCGTCGTGGGTGCCAACAACCGTCCGCTCAAGTCACTGAGCGACATCATTGAAGGCAAGCAGGGCCGCTTCCGTCAGAACCTCCTGGGTAAGCGGGTCGACTACTCCGGTCGTTCCGTGATCGTGGTGGGTCCGAAGCTGAAGATGCACCAGTGCGGTCTGCCCAAGGAGATGGCGATCGAGTTGTTCCAGCCCTTCGTGATCCACCGCCTGATCCGCCAGAACATCGTCAACAACATCAAGGCGGCCAAGAAGCTGATTCAGCGGGCCGACGATGAAGTGATGCAGGTGCTGCAAGAGGTGATCGACGGCCATCCGATCCTGCTGAACCGTGCTCCAACCCTGCACCGTCTAGGCATTCAGGCCTTTGAACCCAAGCTGGTGGATGGCCGTGCCATTCAGCTGCACCCCCTCGTCTGCCCAGCCTTCAACGCTGACTTTGACGGTGACCAGATGGCCGTTCACGTGCCCCTGGCCATCGAGGCGCAGACCGAGGCCCGCATGCTGATGCTGGCCAGCAACAACATCCTGTCGCCTGCGACCGGTGAGCCGATCATCACCCCGTCCCAGGACATGGTGCTCGGCTCCTACTACCTGACGGCGCTGCAACCCGGTGTCTCCAAGCCCGACTTCGGCGATCGCAGCTGCACGTTCGCGGGTCTGGAGGATGTCATCCACGCCTTCGAAGACAACCGGATCGGTCTGCACGACTGGGTGTGGGTCCGCTTCAACGGTGAAGTTCAGGACGATGAAGAGCTGGATGCGCCCAGCAAGAGCGAATCCCTCAGCGATGGCACGCGCATCGAAGAGTGGAGCTACCGCCGCGACCGTTTCGATGAAGACGGTGCCCTGATCAGCCGCTACATCCTCACCACTGTGGGCCGCGTGGTGATGAATCACACGATCATCGACGTGGTGGCCGCCGCCTGAATCAAGCCAGACGTCCTTCCTTCTTAACTCCTGATCCGCGCGCAGCCATGACCTCGTCCTCGAAATCCCGCAAGTCCAAATCCAGCAAGGCCTCCAAGGCCGCCAAAGAGGCTCCCGTGAGCGCATCGCGTCCGCTCTCGAAGACCCCACCGCCGTTCCGTAATCAGGTCATCGACAAGCGGGCCCTCAAGCAGCTCGTCGCCTGGTCCTATAAGAACCACGGCACTGCGGTGACGTCGGCCATGGCCGACAACCTCAAGGATCTCGGCTTCAAGTACGCCACCCAGGCGGCTGTGTCGATCTCCGTTGACGACCTCAAGGTGCCCGAGGCGAAGAAGGATCTGCTGGGCCAGGCCGAGGAACAGATCACGGCCACCGAAGAGCGCTATCGCCTGGGTGAAATCACCGAGGTGGAGCGCCACACCAAGGTGATCGACACCTGGACCGAGACCAACGAGCGTCTGGTGGATGCCGTCAAAAAGAACTTTGACGAGAACGCACCGCTGAACTCGGTGTGGATGATGGCCAACTCCGGCGCCCGGGGAAACATGTCCCAGGTGCGTCAGCTGGTGGGCATGCGCGGCCTGATGGCCAACCCGCAGGGTGAAATCATCGACCTTCCGATCCGCACCAACTTCCGTGAGGGTCTGACGGTCACCGAGTACGTCATCTCCTCCTATGGCGCCCGGAAGGGTCTGGTGGATACGGCGCTGCGCACCGCTGACTCCGGTTATCTCACCCGTCGTCTGGTGGACGTTGCCCAGGATGTGATCGTCCGTGAGGACGACTGCGGCACGACCCGCCACATCGTGGTGGATGCTGAGGACGGCAAATTCGGCAGCCGGCTTGTGGGTCGCCTGACCGCCGCCCAGGTGGTGAATGCCGATGGCGAGGTGCTGGCTGAGCGCGACACTGAAATCGATCCGCCGCTGTCCAAGTCCTTCGAGGCCGCTGGCGTCAAGGCCGTGAGTGTGCGTTCGCCGCTCACCTGTGAAGCCAACCGTTCCGTTTGCCGCAAGTGCTACGGCTGGGCGCTGGCCCACAACGAACTGGTAGACCTGGGTGAAGCCGTCGGCATCATCGCGGCCCAGTCGATCGGTGAGCCTGGAACCCAGCTCACCATGCGGACCTTCCACACCGGTGGTGTGTCCACCGCTGAGACCGGTGTGGTCCGCTCCAAGCTGGCGGGCACCGTCGAGTTCGGCAGCAAGGCGCGGGTGCGTCCCTACCGCACCCCCCACGGTGTGAATGCCCAACAGGCTGAGGTTGATTTCAACCTCACGATCAAGCCGTCCGGCAAGGGCAAGGCCCAGAAGATCGAGATCACCAACGGCTCCCTGTTGTTCGTCGACAACGGTGCTGACATCGATGCCGACGTCACCGTGGCGCAGATCGCCGCTGGTGCGGTCAAGAAGAGTGTGGAGAAGGCCACCAAGGACGTGATCTGCGACCTGGCTGGCCAGGTGCGCTACGAGGAGGCGATCCAGCCCCGTGAGGTCACCGACCGCCAGGGCGACATCACCCTCAAGGCACAGCGTCTCGGTCGGATGTGGGTGCTTTCTGGCGACGTCTACAACCTGCCGCCCAACGCTCAGCCCGTGGTCACCAGTGAGACCCAGGTCACTGAGGGTCAGGTGCTGGCCGAAGCCAGCCAGCGGAGTGAGTACGGCGGTGAAGTGCGCTTGCGCGACTCCATCGGTGATTCCCGTGAGGTGCAGATCGTCACCACGGCGATGACCCTCAAGGACTTCAAGCTGCTGGAGGAGTCCACCCACTCCGGTGAGATCTGGAACCTCGAGGCCAAAGACGGCACCCGTTACCGCCTCAACACCATCCCCGGCAGCAAGATCGGTTCCGGTGAGGTCATCGCTGAACTGGCGGATGACCGCTTCCGCACCGGCACTGGTGGTCTGGTGAAGTTCGCTCCTGGTCTGGCGATCAAGAAGGCCCGTTCCGCCAAGAACGGTTACGAGGTCAACAAGGGCGGCACCCTGCTGTGGATCCCCCAGGAGACCCACGAAATCAACAAGGACATCTCCCTGTTGATGATCACCGACGGTCAGTGGATCGAGGCCGGCACCGAGGTTGTTAAAGACATCTTCAGCCAGACCGCGGGCATCGTCACCGTCACCCAGAAGAACGACATCCTGCGCGAAATCATCGTCCGCAGTGGTGAGTTCCACCTCTGCACCGATGCCAAGACGCTGGAGCGTTTCGAGGGTGATGGCCAGATGGTCAACCCCGGCGAAGACATCGCCAAGGGGCTGTCCGTTGACACGATGAAGTACGTGCAGACGGTGGAGACCCCCGAAGGCAAGGGTCTGCTGCTGCGTCCGGTTGAGGAGTACACCATTCCCAACGAGGCCCAGCTGCCTGAGCTGTCCCATGTGAAGCAGGCCAATGGCCCTCACCTCGGCATCAAGGCCACCCAGCGTCTGGCGTTCAAGGACAACGAACTGATCAAGTCCGTTGAAGGTGTGGAGCTGCTCAAGACCCAGCTGCTGCTCGAGACCTTCGACACCACCCCGCAGATGACGGTGGATGTGGAGAAGGCTCCCGACAAGCGGGCCAAGACTATTTCCCGTTTGCGCCTTGTGATCCTCGAGTCGATCCTGGTGCGTCGCGACACCATGTCCGACTCCAGCCACGGCTCAACCCACACCGAGCTGCAGGTCGAAGATGGTGTGTCTGTGAAGGCTGGCGATGTCGTCGCCACCACGCAGATCCTCTGCAAGCAGGCTGGTCTGGCGCAGTTGCCTGAAGCCACGGAAGCCGACCCGGTGCGTCGGATGATCGTGGAACGCCCCGAAGACACCACCACCCTGAGCACCTCCGGCAAGCCGGTGGTGAGCGTTGGTCAGCGGATTGTCGATGGCGATGCCCTTGCCGACGGCGAAACCGCCACCTGCTGTGGTGAGATCGAGGCCGTCAGCGGCAACAACGTCACCCTGCGTCTGGGACGTCCCTACATGGTGTCGCCCGACTCCGTCCTGCACGTGCGTGATGGAGATCTGGTGCAGCGCGGTGATGGCCTGGCCCTGCTGGTGTTCGAACGCCAGAAGACCGGCGACATCGTTCAGGGTCTGCCTCGAATCGAGGAATTGCTGGAGGCCCGTCGCCCCCGTGAATCCGCGATTCTCTGCAAGAAGCCTGGCACCGTTGAGATCAAGCAGGGTGAAGACGACGAGTCCCTCGCCGTCAACGTGATCGAATCCGATGACGCCATCGGTGAATATCCGATCCTGCTCGGCCGCAACATCATGGTGAGCGATGGCCAACAGGTCACCGCTGGTGAACTGCTGACCGATGGCCCGATCAACCCCCACGAGTTGCTCGAGTGCTACTTCGAAGATCTGCGCAGCCGCAAGCCTCTGATGGAGGCCGCCCAGGAGGCGATCGCCAACCTGCAGCACCGTCTGGTGACTGAGGTTCAGAACGTCTACAAGTCCCAGGGCGTCTCGATTGACGACAAGCACATCGAGGTGATCGTCCGTCAGATGACCAGCAAGGTGCGGGTTGAAGATGCCGGCGATACCACCCTGTTGCCAGGTGAGCTGATCGAACTACGTCAGGTGGAAGACACCAACCAGGCAATGGCGATCACCGGTGGCGCTCCCTCCGAGTTCACCCCGGTGCTGCTGGGTATCACCAAGGCGTCGCTAAACACTGACAGCTTCATCTCCGCAGCCTCCTTCCAGGAGACGACCCGGGTGCTCACAGAAGCCGCCATCGAGGGCAAGAGCGACTGGCTGCGTGGTCTCAAGGAGAACGTGATCATCGGTCGCCTGATTCCTGCAGGTACCGGCTTCAGCGGCTTCGAAGAAGAGCTGCAGAAGGAGGCTGGCCCCCACCCCGACATCCTTTCGGAGGACCCGGCCGGTTACCGCCGCATGCAGAACCTGCGTCCCGACTACACCGTCGACATGCCCCCTGCGGCCAGCGCCAGTGCGGTGCTGGATGACCCCAGTGACGCCGATCTCGAGGCCACCCGCACCCGCCACAACATCGACCCCTCGGCGAGCAATTTCGCCGCGTTCACCCGTCCGGACGCCGACAATGAGCTGAAGGAAGAGCAGGTGGTCGATGCTGAAGCCGTTGAGGGTCTTCAGGAAGAGGGCCTGCTCTCTGACGAATGAGCTCTGCTCAATCGTTCACCATTGCAGCCCCTTCCATGCTTGAGCCCACTGAGATCCCCAAGAGACACCTGCCCAAATATGGGTTCCACACCCATACTGAGCGGCTGAATGGACGTCTGGCCATGCTTGGCTTCATCGCCCTGATGGCGGTGGAGATCAAGCTTGGCCATGGTCTGCTGATCTGGTGACCCAGGCTCTGCTGGGTCGCAGCGCGGCCGAGCTGCAGGACTGGGCCGTCGCCCAGGGACAGAAGCCGTTTCGCGGCCGTCAGCTGCATGACTGGATCTATGCCAAGGGGGCTCGATCCCTGGCCGACATCACGGTCTTCCCCAAGACCTGGCGTGCCGCCTTGTTGGAGAGCGGCATTGATGTGGGCCGGCTGAAGGAAGTGCATCGTTCGGTGGCCACGGATGCCACCACCAAATTGCTGCTCTCCACCGAGGACGGCGAAACCATCGAAACGGTCGGGATTCCCACCGACCAACGGCTCACCGTCTGTGTGTCCAGCCAGGTGGGTTGTCCCATGGCCTGCCGCTTCTGTGCCACCGGCAAAGGGGGGTTGCAGCGTTCACTTCAGACCCACGAAATCGTGGATCAGGTGCTGAGTGTGCGTGAGGCGATGGACCGTCGTCCTTCCCACATCGTGTTCATGGGCATGGGCGAGCCTCTGCTCAACAGCAGCGCTGTGCTGGAGGCGATCCGCTGCCTCAATGATGATCTCGGCATCGGCCAACGGCGCATCACCGTCAGCACGGTGGGTGTTCCGAAAACCTTGCCGCAACTCGCGGAACTGGCCATGCAGCGGCTGGGCCGCGCCCAGTTCACCCTGGCGGTGAGCCTCCATGCCCCCAACCAGCGGCTGCGCGAGGAGCTCATTCCCACAGCCCATGCCTATCCCTATGACGCTCTACTTGAGGATTGCCGTCACTATCTGGATGTGACCGGTCGGCGGGTGAGTTTTGAGTACATCCTGCTCGGTGAACTCAACGATCAACCCGAGCACGCCGCAGAGCTGGCGGATCGCGTTGGTGGTTTCCAGAGCCACGTGAACCTGATCGCCTACAACCCAATTGAGGAGGAGGAGTTCAAACGACCAACGCCGCAGCGGATCGAGGCGTTTCGTCGTGTTTTGGAGCGGCGCGGTGTTGCCGTGAGCCTCAGGGCCAGCCGGGGGCTCGATCAAAATGCCGCTTGCGGTCAGCTCCGGCGTCAGCAGATGGCCCCCAATTCCTCCGGCAGCTGACGGGTGGGCTGATGCCCTGTTCCTCAGCAGACTGCTAAGGAACAGGGTCTGCGCATGACAGCGATCGATTGGCTGCTTCTCGCTGCTTACCTCGTTCTCACCCTGCTGTTGGGGTTGTGGCTGGCCCGCCGCAACAGCGGCGAGGCGGATTATTTCGTGGCTGGCCGTCGTCTGAACGGTTGGTTGGCCGGCGCCTCGATGGCGGCCACCACCTTCTCCATCGATACGCCGCTTTACGTCGCCGGCCTGGTGGGTGCCCGCGGCCTGGCGGGCAACTGGGAGTGGTGGAGCTTTGGTTTGGCCCACGTGGCCATGGCTGTTGTCTTCGCACCCCTCTGGCGCCGCAGCGGTGTGCTCACCGACGCCGCCTTCACCGAGCTGCGCTACGGCGGAGCGGCGGCGGCTTGGTTGCGCGGCATCAAGGCTTTCCTGCTGGCCGTGCCGGTGAACTGCATCGGCATCGGCTATGCCTTCCTCGCCCTCCGCAAGGTGGTGGAAGCGCTGGGGCTGGTGTCGGGTCAACCCGCAGCACTGGGACTGACGGACACGGTCTGGCTCTTGATGGTCGTGGCTCTGCTTGTGATGAGTTACACCGTGGCCGGTGGGCTATGGGCCGTTGTGGTCACCGACCTGGTCCAGCTTGTGCTGGCGTTGGCGGGTGCCCTGGCCGTGGCCGCGGCTGCCCTCCATGCCGCAGGAGGGATGACAGCGTTGTTGGAACAACTGCAAGCGCTGCAGCGGCCGGAGCTGCTCTCTCTGGTGCCCTGGACCTGGGATGGTGCGGGCTTCCACTGGTTGCAGGGAAGTGGCATCAGCATTCCGATGTTCACGGCCTACATCGCTGTGCAGTGGTGGAGTTTCCGTCGCAGCGATGGGGGTGGCGAGTTCATCCAGCGCATGCTGGCCACCCGCGATGAGCAGCAGGCGCGGCTGGCGGGTTGGGTGTTTCTGGTGGTGAATTATCTCGTGCGCAGCTGGCTCTGGATTGTGGTCGCGTTGGCGGCCCTGGTGCTGTTGCCGGCTGGCGCTGATCTTGAGCTCGGCTATCCCGCCCTGGCCGTGCAACTGCTGCCCCCGGTGGCGCTCGGCCTGGTGGTGATCTCTCTTGTGGCGGCTTTCATGAGCACCGTGAGCACCTCGGTGAACTGGGGAGCCAGCTACCTCACCCACGACCTCTATCAGCGCTTTGTTCGGCCTTCTGCCGGTTCGCGGGAGCTGTTGCTGGTGGGACAACTCACCACGGTTCTGCTGCTCGTTCTTGGGGTGATCACCGCTTTGATCAGCGACAGCATCGGCACGGTGTTTCGGCTGGTGATCGCGATCGGGTCCGGCCCGGGTGTGGTTCTGGTGCTGCGCTGGTTCTGGTGGCGTGTGAACGCCGCGGCGGAGCTGTCGGCGATGCTGTGCGGCTTTTTCGTTGGGGTGTTCACCTCGGTGGTGCCCCTTGTTCGGATCGAGGATTACGGGGTTCGCATTGCGGTGATCACCGGCCTCTCCGCTGTGGTCTGGTTGACGGTGATGCTGAGCACACCGCCGGAATCGGACGGTGTTTTGGAGCGGTTTGTGCGGACGGTGCGTCCACCGGGCCCCGGTTGGTCACGCCTGCGCCAGCGCTTCGGCGTCCTGCCGATGGAGTCGTTGCCGGCCATGCTGCGACGCTTCGTGCTGGCCTGTGGTGTGTTGTTTGGCGGCCTGCTCGGCACTGGAGGCTTCCTGCTGCTTGAACAGTGGAGTGGCTGGATCGGTCTGTCGGTGTTGATCCTCTCGATCTGGCAGCTGCGGCGGCGAGTCGATGCCGTGCCCTCTTGAGCAGAATGTCGCCTTGATTGGCCTGTTCCGGTGTCGTTTTTTCGTTCCACGCTTCTGCCGGCTCTGATTGTTCTTCTGTTTGCCCTGGCGTTGTTCGCTGTGAGTGCCCGCATCTGGCTTCCCGGTGACATGCTGGCTCCAGCCCCGATGGGTTGAGCTCTGGAATGGGTCCCGTAGCATCCCCGCATGACTGACGACCGCAGCCAACAGAAGGACCAGGGGCTGTCCAGCCTTTCTGTGGATCCTGATCTGCTGGCGCGTGAGCTGGCGGCGGAAGACGACGTTGATCCACTTGATGCGATCCAGCTCGATGACGCCGAGCAGGATTCCTCGCTGGAGATTGCCCGGGCCTGTGACCAGGGCCTGGTCTTGTTGCGTGGCAACCACGGAGAACGGCTGCAAGGGCTGCAGGTGTTCTGTGAACACCGTGATCCCCGTTCGATTGCCCTGCTGCTGCCCTTGCTCCAGAACTCCTGTCCGGTGGAGCGGATGAGTGCCGTCTACGCCTTGGGCCGCAATCCATCACCGCCGGCTGTTGAGCCGCTGTTGCAGCTGCTGCAGCTCGATGCCAATGCCTACGTTCGCAAGGCTGCGGCCTGGAGCCTGGGCAATTTCCCCGATGCTCCGGTGCTCAATCCGTTGATCCGGGCGCTGCAGACGGATGTCGCAGCGGTGCGCCTCTGGTGTCCGGGATCCCTGGCGGAAGCGGGCAGCCGTTCCCCGGTCAAGGCCGACCCTGCGGCGGGGCAATTGCTGGTGAGTCTGCGCATCGACAGTGAAGCGGTGGTGCGCAGCAACTGCATCTGGGCTTTGGGCCGTTTGATGGATCAGCTGGTGCAGCCGCGGCAAGCCGAGATTGTTGAAGCCCTGGTGAGTGCCCTGCTCCATGACGGGGAGATCTCCGTGCGCGATGAGGCCAGAACGGCCCTCGAGCAGCTGGAGGATCCGCTGGTGCTGGAACGCCTGCAGGCGTTGATCAACGACGGTTTCATCCTGTAGCGCCGCTCTTGTAACGGCAAACGCAACATTCAGGGGTGACCCCCACTAGATTGCTGCGCAAATCACGCTTCTTCGATGCCTCAGAAGACCATTCGTTTCACCATTCGGCCTGACGGTCGTGTGGAAGAACGGGTCGAGGGTGTTGCTGGTGAAGCGTGCCAGCAGCTCACTGAAGAAGTGGAAGCTGCTCTTGGAACGGTTGAACGTCAGGAGTCCACATCCGAAGCGTTTCTGCAGTCTGAGGTCCAGTCCCAGTCTCTTCCTGCTCATTTGAACTGATGTCGCATTTCAGCACCGTCAAAACCGAACTGCGTCAGCTGGAGCCTCTGGTGAAGTCCCTGGAAGACATGGGCTATGCCCCTGATCAGGGTGAGCGACCGGTGCGCGGCTACCGCGGCCAGACCGTCACCGCTGATCTGGCCATCGCCGTGCAGGACGGTGGTGATATCGGTTTCCGCTGGAACAGCGCATCGGAGTCCTACGAGCTGGTCACCGACCTCGATCTGTGGAAGCAACAGATCCCCGTGGAACGTTTTCTCTCCAAGCTCACCCAGCGCTACGCCCTGAACACGGTTCTGGCTGCTACCACCAAGGAAGGATTTCAGGTTGCCGAGCAGACCCAAACCGAGGATGGTTCGATCGAACTCGTGGTGACCCGCTGGGACGCCTGAACCCTGGCTGATCCTTCGTCTCACGCCTTTTCTGCCCCCGCTCGCCCGCAGGAGCAGGCCACCGGGAGAGAACCCCTGCTCGGGGGCGACATGCGCGATCAGGCTGTCTGGGTTGATGAGGCCGTCTGCATCGGCTGTCGCTACTGCGCCCACGTGGCTGCGAACACCTTTGTTGTTGAGCCGCATCTGGGACGATCAAGGGCCATCCGACAGGACGGTGACTCCACCGAATGCATTCAGGAGGCCATCGACACTTGTCCTGTGGATTGCATTCACTGGGTTCCCTTTGAATCGTTGGAAACGCTGCGGCGAAACCTGATTCGCCAGAATCTGCAACCGCGTCCCCAGGGTTGATGGCGCTTCCCACCCGCCGATTCGGCCGCACGGATCTTGAGATCCCCCTGTTGTCTCTCGGGGGAATGCGCTTTCAGCAGAGCTGGACCGACCTTCCTGCTGATGAGATCACGGCTGCGTCGCAGACCCAGCTCGAGGCGACCCTGAAGCGCGCGGTGGATCTGGGCTTTCACCACGTGGAAACGGCGCGGCACTACGGCAGCTCCGAGCGTCAGCTGGGTTGGGCCCTGCCGCGCACACCCGACCCCTCCCGTCTGCTGCAGAGCAAGGTGCCTCCCCGGCCTGATGCAAGCGCCTTCGAGGCGGAACTGGAGCTCAGTTTTGAGCGGTTGGGCTGTGATCGCCTGGATTTACTGGCCATCCATGGCATCAACCTTCCAGAGCATCTCGAGCAGACCCTTCAGCCCGGGGGCTGCATAGAGGTGGTGCGCCGCTGGCAGGCGGAGGGCCGCATTGGTCACGTGGGTTTCTCCACCCATGGCCCCACAGCCTTGATCGCACAGGCCTGCGACTCCGGTGCCTTCGATTACGTGAATCTTCACTGGTATTACATCCGCCAGGACAACGGCCCTGCCTTGGATGCGGCCCGCCGTCAGGACATGGGGGTGTTCATTATCAGCCCCACGGACAAGGGCGGCCATCTGCACTCGCCATCCCAACGGCTGTTGGAGCTGTGTGCACCGCTGCATCCCATCGTCTTCAACGACCTGTTCTGTCTCCAGGATCCGCGGGTTCACACCATCAGTGTGGGAGCGGCCCGGCCGGAGGATCTCGAGCTTCACCTGGAGGCGTTGCAGCTGCTGCCGGAGGCAGCGTCCTTGGTTGCTCCAGTGGATCAGCGGCTTCGGCAAGCGGCCGATGAAGCATTGGGTCGTGACTGGATGGCCACCTGGTCCGTCGGGCTGCCGCCTTGGCATGCGACGCCTGGGGAAATCAACCTGCCGGTGTTGCTTTGGCTGTACAACCTGCTGGAGGCCTGGGATCTCGAGAGTTATGCCAAGGCCCGCTATGGGTTGCTGGGCTCCGGCGGCCACTGGTTTGCAGGGGCCAATGCCGATGGCTTTGATGCGGAGGTCAGTGCCGAAGAGCTGCAGAGCGTCCTGCAGGAGAGTCCGTGGCGTAAGCGCATCCCGGAGATTCTGCGCAGCCTCAAGCAGCGGCTCAAGGGCGAATCCCAGATGCGCTTGTCGAGCGTCTGAGCGTTCCTCTTAGCTCCCCAGAGGATCCCGGCTGGGTGTTCCCACCGCCCTTGGGTAGCTGCGGGGGCAGGGGCCGTTCGGTTGCACCCGCAGCAGGTGCCGCGTGCCGCGATCACCGGGCAGTTGCCGGTGTTGCACCTCGATCAGATGGCCCTTAAGCAGCCGCAGGGCCCTGTTGAACGGCACGGCATCGCTGTCCGTCCACTGGCCCCGATACAGCAGGGCCTGGCCGTCGCTCTTCAGCAAGGGCACCAGGTATTCGGCCACCACGGGAGCTGCTGCCACAGCCCGGGCCACGGCGCGATCGAAGCTGCCGCGGAACTGGTGATCGCGCCCGGTGGTTTCGATCCGCTCGGTGCGGACCCATACCCGATCGGCAAGGCCCAGGCTTCCGGCCATGGCCTCCACGGCGGCGGTCTTGCGTCCGACGGAATCCAGCAGGGTCACCTGTGCCTGGGGAAGGGCAATGGCGATGGCGAGGCCGGGGAAGCCTCCTCCGGTTCCCACATCAATCCAGTGCTGCGGCTCGTCTCCGGACTGGAGTTCCGCCGCCAGCGGCCAGAGGCTGTCGAAGACCTGACCAATCCAGAAATCGTCGCCGTTCACCAGGCGCGTCAGGTTGACCCGTTCATTCCAGCTTTGCAGCACGCTCTGAAGCTCCATCAGCTGGTCGCGCTGCGCCTGCGATGGCTGCCATCCCAGGGCGTCCCAGAACGCCGGTTCAGGCGCGGTGGCGGCCATGGCTGCAGCAACAACTCTTCTTAGGATGAAGGACCGGCCGTCCCCTGTGTCCGAAGCCCGCCCCAGCCATCACGAACGGCTTGGCGTGCGTCCCGGAGTTGACGCTGAAACCTTGCGCCAGGCCTTTCGACGCCAGTCCAAGGCCCTGCATCCCGACACCACGCAACTGCCGCCCGAGCAGGCCAGCATTGCGTTTCAGCAGCTCAAGGAGTCCTACGACGTTCTGCTGCGTCAGAGCCAGGCAACCCTCAGTCTTGGCGCCCAGGCGCCGTCATCGCCCCCGCCACTGCAGCGGGAATCCCGCCTGGATGCCTGGCAGGGCATTGGTCAACGCAGGCCCCTCTCCGGTGGGGAATGGTTCTCGCTGGTGCTGTTGAGCATCGCGCTGTTGCTCAGCCTGGTGCTGGGGTTGGGGGTGGCGCTTGCCCAGGGCCGCGATTGGCAGGTGTCGCCGAGTTGGCTGGCGGATGAGCAGACTCAGAACACATCCGTGCGTTCGCAACCTGATGGCCGCCCTGCCCCCGGAGAGCATCCCGCTGAATCAGCACTCTCTCCCGGCGCTTGAGGCTTGGCTCCAGCAGCTGGGTGCCGTCCGCATGGACGACAACCCCTGCCAGTGGATGCTCGAGCGTTCTGAATGGCGAGCGTTGTTGCTGCTGGAACGGGAGGACCTCAAAGTGATCTGGCACCCGGGTTCCCTGGAGGCCATGGTGCAGTGTTCGCTGCCCTATGGCCTCTCCAGGGCCGATGTCGAGGCGGCGATTCAGGCGGGGCCCTGAGGCCAGCAGCTTCAGAGCTGATCGAGGGCCTGTTCCAGCACCGAATAGCAGCGTTCCAGCTGGGCATCGCTGATGCAGAGCGGTGGCAGCAGATAGACCACCTGGCCCAGGGGGCGGAGGAAGACGCCGTTCTCCATCGCCATCCGTTTCAGCTTCGGCCCCGCCGGGTTGAGGTAGCCCGAGCTCCCCTCCACAACGAGGTCGAAGCCGGCCACCGTCCCCGTCAGCCGGGGATGTTGCACCTTCCGATGGCGCGCCAACCGTTCCAGATGAGGACGATGCCGTTGTTCGAACTGTTGAAAGGCAGCGGGGTTGCGCTCTAGCAGGTCGAGGCTGGCGTTGGCCGCGGCGCAGCCCAGCGGATTGGCCGTGAAGCTGTGGCCGTGCCAGAGGGTCAGGCAGGGGTCGTCACCGACGAAGGCTTCGAACACCGCTTCGCTGGCCATGGTCACGCCCATCGGCAGACATCCCCCCGTCAAGCCTTTGGACAGGGCCATCAGATCCGGCCGGATGCCCGCCTGCCGGCTGGCGAACCAGTCGCCGCAGCGTCCGAAGCCGGTGAGCACTTCATCGGCGATCAGCAGGGCTCCCGCCTGGCGGGTGCGTGCCTCCACCTGCCTCAGAAACTCCGGCCGCACCATGGCCATGCCGCCGGCCCCCTGGAGCAGCGGTTCGAGGATCACCGCCGCTGTCGGTGTCTCCAGCACGCGCTCGAGCACCTCGAGTGCCGCCGATTCCTTGGCCTCCACGGCATCGTCGTCCCACCAGGTGGCCGGCCAGGGAACCCGGGCGACGGGAAAGAGCTTGTCTTCGAAGGGGGCGCTGAACAGGTTGCGTTCGCCAACGGCCATCGCTCCGAAGGTGTCGCCGTGATAAGCCCCGTCGAAGGCGACGATCTGATAGCGCGGTTGGCCCCGGTTCGCCCACCACTGGCAGGCGATCTTGAGCGCCACTTCCACCGCCGTGGAGCCGTTGTCGGAGAAGAACAGCCGTTGCAGGCCGCAGAGGCCGCTCAGGCGTACGGCCAACTGTTCCGCAGGCTCATGTGTGAAGTCGGCAAAAATTACCTGCTCGAGGCGGGCGGCCTGATCGGCGATGGCCTTGGCCAACACCGGATGGGCATGGCCGTGCAGGGTGACCCACCAGCTGCTGATGGCATCGATCAGGGGCTCGCCTTGCTCACGGATCAGCAGGGCACCGTCTCCAGACACCACCCGTTGGGAGTTGGCTGCGCTGGCCATCTGGGTGAAGGGGGGCCAAAGATTCGGATGGCGGATCGACCCCATGGCAGCAGCGGCAGCTTTTGCCATATTGAATCTGGAGCTGTTGGAGATGCCCCGGATGGCTGCCCCACGCACCCGTCGTCAATCCAAGCGTTTTGTTCCCACCACGCGGCCTGAGCCGTCGGCCAAGCGACGTCTCGTTGTCCCTGAGGGCGACTGGCAAGCGATTCGCAGTGATCTCGAGCTGCGGGGTTGGTCCTCGTCCCAGCTGGAGGTGATCCAGGCTGAACTCAGTCACGGATGGCCGCTGCGCGTCGCCGTGCGACATGCCGCGATGCGTCTGGGCACCTGCCCCACCGGTTCAAAGGCCCTGGGCTGAGGGGTCAGAGGCAGACGTCACTGTTCTTTTCCGCCTCTGTGGCGATGGCGCTGCAGTTCACCCAGCGCACCAGCTGCACCTCGATGTCGGTGAACAGCACCAGAATCCCAACGCAGAGTGCTGAAACAGACAGGGTCGCGAGGGTTTGACGTGAAGTCACGGGGACGAGCGCTTCAACACTTCTCGGAATGTAGTGGTGAGATTCTGCTCGTGCCAAAGCCGCTCCAGAACCGTTGCTGAGAGCGAGGCTTGGGGCGGGAGCTGCGCCAGAACGGGGACGTCACCGAACTGCTTGAGGGTCCCCGGGTTGTCGGCATGGAGGGGGCCGTTGAGGATCAGTCCCAACACCGTGAGATTCCGCCGTCTCAACGCTTCCAGGCTGAGCAGGGTGTGGTTGAGGGTGCCCAGTCCACTGCGGGCCACCAGAACGATGGGCAACTGCCACTCCACCAGTTGCTCAATCTGGAGCCAGTTGCGGGTGAGGGGCACCATCAACCCTCCAGCCGTCTCCACCACCAGGGATCCCTGATGCTGGGGAATGGTGAGTTGGGCAGGGTCGAGTGGCGTGTCGTCCAGTTCGGCGGCCCAGTGGGGGGAGACCGGCTCTCGGAAGGCATAGGCCTCGGGCAGCATCCGTTCCGGCGGGAGGTTCAACAGCTGCCGCACCCGTTCGCGGTCACCGCCACCCTCCAGTCCGCTCTGCACCGGTTTCCAGTAGCTGGCCTGAAGCCCCTGCACGAGCCATGCGCTCACCACGGTTTTGCCGACGTCCGTGTCGGTTCCGCACACCACCAGGCGACTGACGCTGCCGTTCATCGCTTCACCATCAGGACCCACATCCTCCAGGTCAGGGCGAACCCGGCTGAGGCATCGGCTTGGGGCCAAGCCCGGAAGACGGCCTTCCATTGGCCTGGGGAGAGCTGGCCCCCGTTGGTGACGGAGGCGCCGATGTTGCTCATCGGTCGCAGCAGCCGCAGTGGATTGGCGGCGCGTTGGGTGAAGCTCAGGCACTCGTCCCGTTGCACCACCCCAGCCGGCAGGGCTGCCATCAGTTGCGCCCGCACCGGCATGGACAAGGCCGTGCAGGTTTGATTCGCTGCCCGGGCGGCGTGCTGCCATTGCGGAAAACTTCCAGCCACCGGCACCGCCAGGGCCAGCCAGCCCCCCTTTGGCAGGGCATCCACCCAACGCCGAAGCTGCTGGGCTGGATCCGGCAACCAATGCAAAACAAAGCTGGAGGCCAGCAGTTGCGGAGGCTCACTCCAGTTCGGTAACCCGCGGCTCAGGTCATGCCGCAGGGTGTGTGTTCCATGGGGGTGGCTGTTCAACATGGCGGCACTTCCGTCAAGACGGATTACCTGCTGGCCTGGATGAGCGACTTCCAGGGCTGCGGCCAGATGACCGGTGCCGCTGCCGAGGTCAGCCCACAGGCCGCGTCGGATGGAGCAGCGACGGCTCAGTTGGGCCAGGCGCCAGGCCATGGCCCGTTGCAGCAACGCCTCGCCTGCATAGGTCGGTGCTGCGCGACTGAAGCGCTCCAGCACCTGGTCGGGGTCAATCACAGGGCCCCCAGCCATTGCTGCACCACCGAGAGCACCGTTGGTGTGATCAGTGCGTGGCCCCAATTCGGATCCCGCTGCAGGGTCAGCGGTTGCGCTCCGAGGTCATCGATCAGCTGCTGTGCTGATGCGGCGTGCACCACAGCGTCCTGTTCGCCCTGCACCACCAGCACAGGCACCGCTTCAGGCCAGCCCGTTGGCAGGCTCTGGCAGCGCGCCAGAAGCTCCAGATCCTGCTGCAGCCGCTGGCGCCCCAGGCTCGTCAAACCCTGCAGCAGGGGGGCTGGGGGCAGGGCGCTGCGGGCATGGGGTGAAGCGGCTTTGTCGAGGAAGCGCTCCAGCATCATCAGTTCCTCGTCGGTGCCCAGGGCCGCCTGCATCCCCTTCAAAGCCACCGCCACCGCGCGCCCTGCGCGCCCGTGGGGCACGAAGGCGCTGAAGCTCCCCAGCAGCACCACCGCATCGGCCTGCGCCAGCAAAGCTGCCGGCAGCAGGTGCAGCCCCAGGGAGTGGGCGATCAACAGGTTGCGTCCTGGGCCGGGGGGCCATGCCGGAGTAACGGTCTCACCGCCGCTGTAGCCCCGGTCCGCGCTGGACCATTTCGCTCCCCCGTCTTCAAAGCGTTGACGCCAGTGGGACCAGGTGCCGGCCTGGCCAGCCCAACCATGCATCGCCAGGACCTGCATCATCGAGAGCCGAGGGCTGCGAGCAGTTGCTCCAATGTGCCCTCCGGCAGGTCCCGCCGCAGCACCAGGCGCAAACGGGCGGTCCCCTCCGGCACCGTGGGCGGCCTGATCGCCACCGACAGCAGCCCCGCCTGCTCCAGCTGTTGCTGGAGGTCGAGCGCGTCCTGGTCGTCCCCGACCAACAGCGGGAGAACGGGGCCGTGTCCTGCCGGTTTCGCCCAGCCCTGGTGCGCCAGTGCTGTCCTCCAGCGTTGCGAGCGCTGGCTCAGCTCGCTTCCCCAGTTGGGATGGGCTTGGATCAGGCGCAGGGCAGCCTGGGCTCCCGCCACCAGCGGTGGGGCCAGGGCCGTGGTGTAGCGGAAGGCCCCACTGGTCTGTAGCAGCAGCTCCATCGTGGTGTGGTCCCCAGCCAAAAACGCACCTCCGCTGCCGAAGGCCTTGCCGAAGGTGCCGCACACCAAGGCCACAGGCCGTTGGAGTCCATGGCAAAGCCCACGGCCGCCGGGCCCCAGCACCCCCAGTCCATGGGCTTCGTCCACCAGCAGCTGTGCACCGTGGTGGGCACAAAGGTCGGCGATGCCCTGCAGATCAGGGCTGGTGCCTTCCATGCTGAACAGGCTTTCCGTCACCACCAGTGGTGGCCGTGTTGTCGGCTTGAGCCGCTGCAGCCGTTGGTCGAGATCTTCAAGATCGTTGTGGGCAAAGCGTTGCAGCCGCGCCCCACTGGTGCGGACGCCGGCCAGCAGCGAGTGGTGGATCAGCCGGTCCACCAACACGATGGTGTGCCTGTCACTCAGGGCCGTTAGGGCGGCGATGTTGGCTTGAAATCCGCTGGGGAACAGCAGCACCCGGTCACGGTTCAGCCAGGTGGCGAGAGCTGCTTCCAGCTCCAGATGGCGTGGTCGGGTTCCGGTGATCAGGCGAGATCCACCGGCACCAACGCCATCGGAGGCCATGGCCTCCGATGCCGCTGCGCGCACATCGGGATGACGGCTGAGCCCGAGGTAGTCGTTGCTCGCCAGATCAACCAGCTGACCAGCTACGGCAGGATCCTGCAGCTGCCAGGGTTCCTGGCCGGAGTTCAAGCTCCGCAGGCGTCGGCGGCGGGCTGGGGGGATGGGAGAAGCGTGGTCCCGCATCACAACAGTCTGGAATCCGCCCTGAACAAGGATGGCCGCAATCCTCTGATCGTCATGACCTGGGAGCGTTTCACTCTGCTCTTCCCGCTTTGGACGTTGCTGGGAGCTCTGCTGGCCTTGCTGCATCCCCCGCTGTTCATCTGGTTTAAGGGGCCACTGATCGCCCTTGGACTCGGCGTGATCATGCTCGGCATGGGCGTCGGGTTGACACCCGCTGATTTCGTGAGGGTGGGTCGACGCCCTCGCGCCATGCTGCTGGGGGTGCTGGTGCAGTTCCTGGTGATGCCGGCCCTTGCCGCTGGGATCGCGGCGGCTCTTCATCTGCCTGCTCCGCTTGCGGTGGGCTTGATTCTGGTCGGCTGCTGCCCGGGGGGGACCGCCAGCAATGTGGTGGCTCTGATCGGCCGTGGCGATGTGGCGCTGTCGGTGGTCATGACCACGATCAGCACCCTGGCGGCGGTGGTGTTGACCCCGCGTCTCACGCAGGTGTTAGCCAGCCAGTACGTGCCGGTGGACGGTTGGGCCCTGTTCCTGGCCGTGCTTCAGGTGGTGTTGCTGCCGGTCACCGTTGGGGTTGTGCTCAAGAGTGGTTTGCCCGGTGTGGCCCAGCGGATTGAGCCGGTGATGCCTCCCCTGGCGGTGATGGCCATCGTGATGATCGTCTCCAGCATCGTGGGCAGCCAGACGGCTGTGCTGCGTCAGCAGGGGCCTGTGCTGATCCTGGCTTGCCTGCTGCTGCATGGCGGCGGCTTCCTGCTCGGCTGGCTGATTCCCCGGCTGGCGGGGCAGAGCGTGCAGGCCCAGCGCACCATCAGCATCGAGGTGGGCATGCAGAACTCGGGACTGGCCGTGGTGCTCGCCCGCAGTGGTGGGTTCGCCAGTCCCCTCACGGCGTTGCCGGGTGCCATCTCTGCAGTGATTCACTGCCTGATCGGCAGCGCCCTTGCTGCCGTGTGGAGGCGCCGCTCGCCCTAGGTCGAGTCCCCGTTGTGGAGTTCAAACAGCAGGCGGGCGGCGAGGCCGCGGGAGATGCGCCGTGCCACGAGCAGATCGCAGATCCAGGTGAACAGCGGCGGCGCATCGGTTGTAGATGCCAGGCGTTGTTCGAGGGCCTTCAGCTCCTTCACGTCGCGGCAGCCCCTCAGGGCATCGATCAGGGTGTCTTCAGCCGGCCGCGGCTTGGTGAGCTGAGTGCTGGTCACAGGCGGTGGGGCTTAATCCCCTCCGTCATGGCACTGGCGCAGTGCCCCTGTCACCCTTCGCCGCAGCGGAGGCAGGCACAAAAAAGGCTCCGGTTGTTTCACCAGAGCTCGAAGCATTCTCTTCATTATTTTTCATGATCTGGCTTGGTTCCGTCAAAGGAGGTCGGCACATCTGATTGATTGCATTGGCGCGGCTTATTGCTTGTTTGAAAAGAGAGCTCAGCCAGGCTCCTTAAGATCATCCGATGAACCAATCGACACCGGCCACGCCCCGATCCGAGCCCGATGTCGATCGCAGTGCCCCACTGAATCCCTCAGAAATCTTTCCCTTCCCGCTGGATGATTTTCAGCTGGAGGCCATGGATGCCCTCAACCAGGGACATTCGGTCGTGGTCAGTGCCCCCACAGGATCCGGCAAAACCCTGATCGGTGAATACGCCATTCACCGTGCCCTTGCCCATGGCCAGAAGGTCTTCTACACCACACCTCTGAAGGCTCTCTCCAATCAGAAACTGCGCGATTTCCGCGATCAGTTCGGTGCGGAGAACGTGGGTTTGATGACCGGTGACCTCAGCGTGAATCGCGAGGCCTCCATCGTGGTGATGACCACGGAGATCTTCCGCAACATGCTCTACGCCGAGGCGGATGAGCATGACGATCCCCTGGCTGATGTGGAAGCGGTGGTGCTCGATGAGTGCCATTACATGAACGATTCCCAGCGCGGCACGGTCTGGGAGGAGTCGATCATTCACTGCCCACCCACGGTGCAGCTGGTGGCGCTCTCCGCGACCGTGGCCAATGCTGGGCAGCTGACCGACTGGATCGAGAAGGTGCATGGTCCGACCACGTTGGTGATGAGTGATCACCGGCCGGTGCCGCTGCAGTTCAGCTTCTGCAGTGCCAAGGGGTTGCATCCACTGCTCAACGAAGCCTGTACGGGTCTTCATCCCAACTGCAAGGTCTGGCGCGCGCCCAAGGGGCACAGGCGCAAAGGGCGTTCCCAGAGGCCGCCGCAACCCGAGCCACCACCGATCAGCTTTGTTGTGGCTCAGATGGCGGAGCGGCAGATGCTCCCGGCCATCTATTTCATCTTCAGCCGGCGCGGTTGTGACAAGGCGGTGCGTGATCTGGGGGTGCAGTGCCTGGTGACCCAGGAGGAGCAGGCGCGGATCAAGGAGCGCCTAACCGCCTACAGCCACGACAACCCCGAGGCCGTTCGGGATGGAATTCACGCTGATGCGCTGCTGCGGGGAATCGCTGCCCACCACGCCGGTGTTCTGCCCGCCTGGAAGGAGTTGATCGAAGAGCTCTTCCAGCAGGGGTTGGTGAAGGTGGTCTTTGCCACGGAGACCCTGGCGGCGGGTATCAACATGCCGGCCCGCAGCACGGTGATTGCGGCCCTCTCCAAGCGCACCGAGCGGGGGCATCGCCCGCTGATGGGCAGTGAGTTCCTCCAGATGGCCGGCCGAGCCGGCCGGCGGGGCCTCGACTCTCAGGGCTACGTCGTGACGGTGCAAAGCCGGTTCGAAGGTGTGCGTGAAGCAGGTCAGTTGGCGACAAGTCCCGCTGACCCCCTGGTAAGCCAGTTCACCCCCAGCTACGGCATGGTTCTCAATCTGTTGCAGCGCCATGATCTGGCCAAGGCCAGAGAGCTGGTGGAGCGCAGTTTTGGCCGCTACTTGGCGGGGCTTGACCTCGTGGAGGACGAGGAGAACCTGTCCCAGCTGCGGTTGCAACTCAGCCAGTTGGAGGGCGTCGCCGGCGATATTCCCTGGGAAGACTTTGAGGACTACGAAAAAATGCGTGGGCGGCTACGCGAAGAGCGGCGCTTGCTCCGCATCCTTCAGCAGCAGGCTGAGGAGACGCTGGCCAATGAGCTGACGATGGCCCTGCAGTTCGCCAGCACCGGCACCCTGGTCAGCCTGAAATCGCCGCAGCTGCGCGGGCGCGTCGCGCCCGCGGTGATCGTTGAGAAGGTGAAGGGGCCCGGTCAGTTCCCGCTGCTGCTCTGCCTGACCGATGAAAACGTCTGGATCCTCTTGCCCTGTCAGGCGGTGGTGAGCATCCATGCGGAGCTCAGTTGCCTGCAGGTGGATGGGCTGGATGTCCCGGAGCTGTCCCGCTCCGGTGAGTTGCGCCATGGCGATCAGGCCAGTGGTGGTTTGGCGTTAGCCGTGGCCCACATGGCCCGGCGCCACGACATGACCACCCCGCAATACGACCTGGCTGGGGAGGTGTTGACCCAGGCCCGGCTGGTGCGGGATCTCGAGCAGGAGCAGGAGCAGCATCCTGCCCATCGCTGGGGAGATCGCAAACAGCTGAAGAAGCACCGCCGTCGCATGGAAGATCTGGAGCTGGAGATCGCTGAACGGCAGCATCTGCTGCATCAGCGGGCCAACCGCCACTGGGAAACCTTCCTGGCCTTGATGGAGATCCTGCAGCACTTCGGATGTCTCGATGAGCTGGATCCCACGGAGATCGGCCGCACCGTTGCTGCCTTGCGGGGTGACAACGAACTCTGGCTCGGGCTGGCGCTGATGAGTGGCCATCTCGATGACCTCTCCCCCCCAGACTTGGCGGCGGTGTTCGAGGCGATCAGCACTGAGGTCAATCGCCCCGACCTGTGGAGTGGCTTCCCGCCACCTGCTGCAGCGGAGGAAGCCCTGCAAGATCTTTCGGGTCTGCGTCGCGAACTGCTGCGGGCGCAGGAACGCGCCGGTGTGGTGGTGCCGGCCTGGTGGGAACCCGAGCTCATGGGCCTTGTGGATGCCTGGGCGCGGGGAACCTCCTGGAGCGATCTGATCGCCAATACCTCCCTGGATGAGGGCGATGTGGTGCGCATCATGCGCCGCACCGTGGACCTTCTGGCCCAGGTGCCCTACTGCGAAGCCATCAGCGAGCAACTGCGCAGCCATGCCCGTCAGGCGCTGAAAGCGATCAACCGCTTTCCCGTGGCCGAAGCCGAGGATCTGGTGCCGGCCTCCGCTGCGCTCAACCCGGCAACGGAGCGGGCTGCCTGAGTTCAGGCCTCCGGAGCGGCCATGGCGCCGGGATTCACCTGCTGATCAAAATCGGCTTCGCTGATGTGGCCAAGCTCCAAGGCCGCCTGCTTCAGCGTCAGCCCCTGATGGTGGGCATGCTGAGCGATGGCACTGGCCTTCTCGTAACCGATGCTCGGGGTTAAGGCCGTGACCAGCATCAAGGAGCGATCCACGAACCGCTGAATCTGTTCCCGATCCGGCTCCAAGCCATCCACCAGGTTCTGGCGGAAGCTCGTCATGGCGTCCTTGAGCATGCGGATGGACTGCAGCAGGTTGAAGCCGATCAAGGGCTTGTAGACATTCATCTGCAGATGGCCGCCTGCGCCAGCGGCTGCCACGGCGCCATCGAGACCGATCACCTGGGTGCAGACCATTGCCATGGCTTCGCACTGGGTGGGATTGATTTTCCCCGGCATGATCGAGCTGCCGGGTTCGTTGGCAGGCAGCTGCAACTCCCCCAGACCCGCCCGGGGACCACACCCAAGCAGCCTTACGTCGTTGGCGATCCGGAGCAGGGCTACCGCCAGCAGGCGAAGTTGGCCCATCGCATGGACGAGGGCGTCATGGCCGGCCATCACCGCGAAGAGGTTGTCAGCAGGACGAACCTTGACGCCGGCGACCCGGCTCAGCTCTTCTGCAACGGCATGGCGGAAGCCCGGCGGCGTGTTCAACCCCGTGCCCACGGCGGTGCCTCCCAGGGGAAGATCGCCAAGGCTGACCAGACAGTCCTCCAGCCATGCCTGGGCTTGTTTGAGTTGATCCCGCCAGGCGCCCACTTCATCGCCCAACCGCAGGGGCACCGCATCCTGCAGATGGGTGCGGCCAATCTTGACGATGGGCATCCAGGCCTGAGCTTTGGCATCCAAGGCCCGCACCAGGGCATCGAGCGCCGGCAGCAGCCCGTCCTTCAGGTGCTTGGCCGCGGCGACGTGGATCGCTGCGGGAAACACATCATTGGTGGATTGCGACCGATTGACGTGGTCATTTGGGTGCACTGGGGTGTGGCTGCCGAGGGCGGTGCCTGAAGCCTGAGACGCCAGATTGCTGATCACCTCGTTGATGTTCATGTTGGTCTGGGTCCCGCTTCCGGTCTGCCAGACCCGCAGCGGGAACTGGTCGTTGTGCTGGCCAGCGGCAATGGCATCGGCCGCCGTGCAGATCAGCTCCACCTGTTGAGGGTTCAGAAGCGCATGCTCGCCGTTCACCGTGGCGCAGGAACGCTTGATCCAGGCCAGGGCCTGGATGATCTCGAGCGGGATCCGTTCGTCGCTGATGGCGAAGTTCTGAAGCGACCGCTGGGTCTGGGCTCCCCAGAGCGCTTCGGACATCACCTCAATGCCCCCCAGGCTGTCGGTTTCAATCCTGAACGGCTGCGTCATCGGGTCCACGGCGCGATCGAGCGTTGCATCGATCATCCGTGATCACTGTCTTTGGTCGGGGCGGCGATCCGCATCAACGGTCTGGTGTTGTCCCCTGAGCCTTCACCGTTTCAATGCCCAATCTTCTGCCGTCATATCCCGCCCGCTCGCGTACTTTGCTGCACCACTCCTGATGGGATAGGTACCAGTTCACAGTCTCCGCCAAGCCCTGTTCCACATTGTGGCGAGGGCTCCAGCCCAGCTCGGAACTGATGCGGCCCGGGTCAATCGCGTAACGGCGGTCGTGGCCAGGACGGTCGGTCACCGGGGTGATCAAGTTGGTGTGGGGAGCTGATACAGGGCGGCTCTGGTCCAACTGCTCGCAAATGGCTTGAACAACCTCTTTGTTGGTGCGCTCACCGTGGCCACCCACGCAGTAGCTCCGGCCGGATTCACCCTTGCAGGCGGCCAGAAGCAGGGCATCGACGTGGTCCTCCACGTACAACCAATCCCGCACATTCAACCCATCGCCGTAGAGGGGGATCGACTCACCTCCAGCGGCCTTCAAGGTGACCACGGGGATGAGTTTTTCCGGGAACTGCCAGGGGCCGTAGTTGTTTGAGCAGTTGGTGAGCACCACAGGAAGCCCAAAGGTGTGGTGCCAGGCCTGAACGAGGTGATCACTGGCCGCCTTGCTGGCGGAGTAGGGGCTACGGGGGTCGTAGGGCGTTGTTTCGGAGAAGCGCCCTTCGGCGCTCAGGGATCCAAAGACTTCGTCGGTGCTGATGTGGTGCATCCGGAAGGCATCCCGGCGTTCACCGCTCAAGCCCCCGTAATGGCTCCGCACCGCCTGCAGGAGGTTGAAGGTGCCGTTGACGTTGCTCTCGATGAAAACACCAGGGCCGGAGATGGATCGATCCACATGGCTTTCCGCTGCCAGGTGCATCACCAGATCAGGGTCGGCCTCCTGCACCGCAGCCTCGACGGCTGCTGCATCGGTCAGATCCACCTGCTGAAGCCTGTGCCGATCCTTTGCCGCTTCGCCCAGCTCGCTCAGCACCTCCTCAATCGAGGACAGGTCGCTGGCATAGCCCATCTTGTCGAGATTGAAGACGGTGACTGTGGTCTCCCGCAACAGCCTGCGCACGACGGCGCCGCCAATGAAGCCGGCACCTCCGGTGACCAGAACGCTGCGGCGATCTCCCAGCAGGTCGGAGGCGGAAGGCATGGACGAAACCATTGGTGAGAGCGGGTGGTGGGGCGTTGTTTGGGGTTGAAGTGTTGGACTCAGTCGCCCTTCATGGCGTTTTGGCTTGCTGTAACACGGTTTTCAGAGCTTGCTGCCAGTGCTCGCCGTTGAGGTCCAGGGCGGCTCGGGTGGCGGTGCAGTCAAGAAGGGAGTAGGCCGGCCGCTCCGCAGGTGTCGGGTAGTCCGCTGTGGTGATCGGTTGAACGGCTGCGGGTGTGTCGATGAGCCCCAAGTCAGCACCGATTTGGCCAACGGCCACCGCCACGTCGTACCAGCTGGCGGCGCCGGCATCACTCCAGTGCATAACCGCTGGCAAGTCGCGGTCACCAGCGCTCTGAAGGGTTTGCCAGCAGGCTTGAGCGAGGTTGAGGGTGCTGGTGGGACAGCCCACTTGATCGGCGACAACACTCAGTTGATCCCGTTCCCGGTGGATGCGGAGCATGGTGAGCGCGAAGTTTTTGCCCACGGGCCCGATCACCCAGCTGGTGCGCAGGATCAGGCCCCGGCCTCCTGCTCCAAAAATCGATTGGACCGCGGCTTCTCCAGCAGCTTTGCTGGCGCCGTAAACACCGAGAGGGTCGCGGGCCTGCCCGGGTTGATACGGCGTTCCCTGGGTTCCGTTGAAGACGAAGTCGGTGCTGATCTGGAGCAGGCGTCCCCCTTGTTGATCAAGAGCACGGGCGAAGGCCTCCGGTGCCCCGGCATTCACGGCGTGGGCCAGCTCGGGCTCCGACTCGGCCTTGTCCACCGCCGTGTAAGCACCGGCGTTGAGCACCCAGTCGGGTTGGTGCTGTTCCACGGCGCTGCGGCAAGCTTCAGGGTCCGCTAGGTCAAGCTGCTGACGGCTGGTGGCCACCAGCTCGATTCCCGCAGGGGCGGAAGCGATCAGAGCCTGGCCCAGCTGACCGCCAGCTCCGGTGAGCAGCACCTTCATGGGAAAACGTCTCCAGCCACCGCAGCGGCTTTGAACCCTGCTGCTTCGGCATCTTTGCCCGAGAGGCTCACCTCGATCCCTTGCAGCCGCTCGATCGGCCAGGCAATGGCCAGATCTGGATCGTTCCAGACAATGGCCCGCTCACAAGACTTGTTCCAGAACCCTCGCGCCTTGTATTGCACCTCAGCAACATCGCTGAGGGTGAGAAAGCCGTGGGCGAAGCCCTCAGGAATCCAAAGCTGGCTTTTGTTCTCGGCACTCAGTTCAGCGCCGACCCAGGCGCCAAAGGTTGGTGAGTTGCGTCGGATGTCGACGGCGACGTCGTAAATCGCCCCAACCGTTACACGCACCAGCTTGGCCTGGGGTTCCGGCTTGAGCTGGTAATGCAGTCCCCGCAGCACGCCTTGGATTGAGCGGGAGTGGTTGTCTTGCGAGAACAGCACCGATTCGCCGACGCCTTCATCGAACTTGCGTTGGTTCCAGCTTTCGTAAAACCAGCCACGGTCATCGCCGAAGGCCTGGGGCGTGATCAGCAGGGGACCCTGCATCACCTCGCCGTACTTGGTCTTGAGTTGTTCAAGCTGCATGGCGCATCTTCAGGCTGGATTGCAGAGCCGCGTGATCGCTCACGCTCTCCTCGAGCATTTGCAGGAGATAGGAGCCGTAGCCACTCTTCTTGAGGGGCTCCGCCAGCTGATTCAGCTGTTCTGCTGTGATCCAGCCCTGGCGCCAGGCCACCTCCTCGGGGCAGCCCACCTTTAGCCCCTGGCGATGTTCGAGCGTGCGGATGTAGCTGCCGGCATCGTTGAGGGAATCGCAGGTGCCGGTGTCGAGCCAGGCCATGCCGCGACCCATCAATTCCACCCTCAGCAGCCCTTCACTTAGGTACAGCTGGTTGAGATCGGTGATCTCCAGCTCGCCACGTGCTGAAGGCTTCACCTGGCGGGCCCGTTCCACGACGCTGTCGTCGTAGAAGTACAACCCAGTGACGGCGTAGCGGCTCTTGGGCTTCTGAGGTTTTTCCTCCAGGCTGAGCACGCGGCCATCGGCATCGAATTCGGCCACGCCATAACGCTCGGGATCACTGACGGGGTAGGCAAACACCGTCGCCCCATGGGCTTGAGCGTTGCTGTTCACCAGCTGGGGGACCAGATCGTGCCCATGGAAGAGGTTGTCTCCCAGCACCAGCGCTGCGGGGTGGCCCGCCAGGAAGTCGGCACCAATCAGAAATGCTTGGGCCAAACCGTCCGGGCTCGGTTGCACGGCGTACTCGATCGTCATTCCCCAGCGGCGGCCGTCGCCGAGCAAGCGCTGGAATGCCTCCCTGTCGTGGGGGGTGGTGATGATCAGCACCTCGCGGATCCCGGCCAGCATCAGAGTGCTGAGCGGGTAATAAATCATGGGCTTGTCGTAAACCGGCAGCAGCTGTTTGCTGACGGCCTGGGTGATCGGATGCAGCCGCGTTCCACTTCCGCCAGCCAGGATGATTCCCCGTCGCTTGTATGCGGTGCTCATCGGCTGGCTCACCGGCGTGAAGTCGGCGCTATTTCAGCACGAGAACCCTTGCGATCACTCCATTTGAGGCGATGGCAAAGCCGTTGCAACAGATCCTTCCTCTGTGGGGTTGTCTGTCGCTGTCATGCGGCGGACGCGGCCAGGGCGTCGATCTGCTGCGTCAGCAGCTCCCTGGCCTGGGCGGGCGTGGGGGCTCGCATGAGGGCATGCCGCAGTCGCGAGGCACCGGGGAAGCCCGTGCAGGTCCAGCCCATGTGTTTGCGGGCGATCAGCAGACCATGGTCGCCGCGATCCTCCACCAGACCGTTCAGTTGATCGCGGGCCAGTGCAAGCCGTGCTGACGGGTTGGGAGTGGCGGGGATCGCACGACCGGCCAGGGCGGCGTCGATCTGGCCAACTAGCCATGGGGCTCCCATCGTGCCTCGGCCCACCATCACTCCCGCTGCGCCGGTTTGCTTCAGGCAGCGCAGGGCATCGTCGGGGCTGTTGATGTCGCCATTCGCGATCAGGGGGATCGTGAGGGCTTCTCTTACTTCGGTAATCGCGCTCCAGTCCGCAGCGCCCTTGAAGCCCTGTTCGCGGGTGCGTCCATGCAGGGTGAGCATTTGTGCACCGGCTTGTTCCAGCTGCTGGCACCACTGCACGGGATCGGCATCACTGCCACACCACCCCAGGCGTGTCTTCACCGTGACGGGCACGGCCACGGCCTCTGCCACCGCTTCCACGATCTTGATGGCCAGCTCGGGATCACGGATCAAGCCGGACCCACCCCCCTTGCGGGCGATCTTGCGCACAGGGCAACCCATGTTGATGTCGATCAGAAAGGCACCACTGGCTTCAGCCCGTCGTGCCGCATCAGCCATGGCCTGGGGGCGATGGTCGAACAGTTGCACGCCGATGGGCCCGGATTCCTCGGCGAGCGACTCCACCTTGCAGAGCCCATGCCCCATCTCGAGGCTGGTGGCATTCACCATTTCGGTGAACAGCAGTGCGTCGGGCGCCCAGCGCCGCACCAGACCGCGAAAGATCCGATCGCTCACCCCTGCCAGCGGCGACTGCAACACGCGGCAGCGCAGCTGACGCGCGGTTCCATTGCCGGGAAGCTGCAGAGGGGATGAAGCAATCATGGGTCCATGCTGCACAACGCAACCGACATGCCCTGGCCGCTCAGTCGTTCGTTGCTGGAGCAGATCCTCGAGGACCGCTGCAGCGATCGCTTTGTCTGCGAAAGGATCTGGGAACGTCTGGGCTATCAGCCTGCTGAACCGCAGTGGTGCGCCGGTCCCGACACACCCTCTGGATGGGCCGACGCCTTCCCTGAGGCTCCCGAGCTGATCGCGGAGCGTCCGGCGTCGGTTCGTTTGACCCGCTCGGTTCCCAAGGAACACAAACAGCTGCTCAAACAACAGCTCAATTTCGCGGGGTACCGCATCGGTGAGTTGTACCCCCGCCGCACCCGACGGGCCACAGCCGTGAACTGGCTGTTGGCCTGGCTGGCCCAGCGGGGCGAGCCCCTGCCGGAGCAGGGGCCCCTGGGCCCTGAGCTTCCCCCTCCTGCCGATCCGGTGCATGGGCACCCCGGCGATCTGCCGGTGAAGTGATCCGGTGGCCTAACTCAGGCCTGAATCGTGATGGGTGTGCCTTTCGGGGTGTTGTGGAACAGCCAACGGGCGTGGTTCAGCGGCATGCGCACACAGCCATGGCTGCGGGGCACGCCGAAGGGTTTCCCGGCGTTCTCCTGCAAGGGAGCAGCGTGGAGGCAGATGGCCTCGTTCGGGCTCACACACATCGTGAACGGCACCCCGGGAACGGTGTAAGTGCGTCCATACATCGTGGTGGATCGGTACTTTGTATAAACCTTGCTGTTGAAGATCGGCGTCGGTGTTGAGGCCTTGCCGGTGCTGACCGGAATCACGCGAACCACCTCCTGATCGCTGTTGTAGACAGTCAGGCGTTGGTCGGAGAGTTCGACCACAAGGCTGGCGACGAGCTCGAGCATGGCGAGGGAACAACTGAACTCGCCCTAGCTGCTTCGGAGCAAGACTCATTAGTCTCGCTCCGAAGGAATTTCGGTTCTCCAGGGGCTTTATGGCGTCTCTGTAGGGTGAAAGATTGGCCTGAGCAGACCCTTGGCGCGTCCTGTCGTCGCAATTATCGGACGCCCCAATGTCGGTAAGTCGACCTTGGTGAATCGGCTGTGCCGCAGCCGGGAAGCCATCGTTCACGATCAGCCTGGCGTGACGCGTGATCGCACCTACCAGGACGGCTACTGGGGCGATCGGGAGTTCAAGGTCGTCGACACCGGTGGACTGGTGTTCGACGATGACAGCGAGTTCCTGCCGGAGATCCGGGAGCAGGCGGCTCTGGCGCTTGAGGAAGCCAGTGTGGCTCTGGTGATCGTGGACGGTCAGCAGGGGCTTACGGCCGCTGACGAGTCCATCGCAGAATTTCTACGCAGTCACCGCTGTCCCACGCTGTTGGCGGTGAACAAGTGCGAGTCGCCGGAACAGGGCCTGGCGATGGCCGGAGAATTCTGGGGCCTTGGCCTGGGTGAACCCCATCCGATCTCGGCCATCCACGGCGCCGGCACCGGAGAACTGCTGGATCAGGTGCTCACCTTTTTTCCCCCGAAGGATCAGGAGGGTGACGAGGACGAGCCGATTCAGATGGCCATCATCGGACGGCCGAATGTTGGGAAATCCAGTCTGCTGAATGCCATCTGCGGAGAGCAGCGGGCGATTGTCAGCCCGATCCGCGGCACCACCCGTGACACGATTGACACCAGCATCATTCGTGAGAATCGTCCCTGGCGCCTGGTGGACACAGCGGGCATCCGCCGGCGGCGCAGTGTCAACTACGGCCCGGAATTCTTCGGCATCAACAGAAGTTTCAAGGCCATTGAACGCAGTGATGTGTGTGTTCTGGTGATCGATGCCCTCGATGGGGTGACCGAGCAGGATCAGCGCCTGGCGGGTCGCATTGAAGAGGACGGCCGTGCCTGCGTGGTGGTGGTTAATAAGTGGGACGCGGTGGAAAAAGACAGCCACACCATGACGGCGATGGAAAAGGAGCTGCGCTCCAAGCTCTATTTCCTCGATTGGGCTCCGATGCTGTTCACCTCGGCGCTCACCGGCCAGCGGGTGGAGAGCATCTTTGCCTTGGCCGCCCTGGCGGTTGAGCAGCACCGTCGCCGCGTCAGTACCTCCGTTGTGAACGAGGTGCTCAAGGAAGCGCTGAGCTGGCGCAGTCCCCCCACCACCCGCGGTGGACGCCAAGGAAAGCTGTATTACGGCACCCAGGTGGCCAGCCGCCCTCCCAGCTTCACCCTGTTCGTCAACGACCCCAAGTTGTTCGGAGAGACCTACCGGCGCTATGTGGAGCGTCAGATCCGTGAGGGCCTCGGTTTCGATGGCAGCCCGCTGCGTCTGTTCTGGCGCGGCAAGCAACAGCGTGATGCCGAACGCGACCTGGCCCGTCAGCAGAGTCGTAAAGGCTGAGCCATGGACTGGTTGCGCCAGGTCCCGATGGGTCAATACGTCGATGGGTCCACGGGTTGGCTCCGGCGCTTGGACCCTCGGCTGAAGCTGGCCTGGTCTCTTGTCTTTCTGCTCACGCCTGTTCTGGCGGGGCCCCTCTGGCGCGTTGGCCTGGTGGTGGTTCTGGTGCTGATCACCCTCGGCAGTGGACTGGCTCGCTCGCTGTGGTGGAGGTCTGTGCTGCTGCTGACGGCCTTGGCCGTTGTGGTGGGCCTCCTGTCGATGTTCTTGCCGGCTGTGGATCCCCCTGCGGCCTTCCCGCTGCGCAATCCGGCCGAGCTTCCGGGGCTCGAGACGGAAGGCCCCTCCTGGGATCTTTTGCGCCTCGGCCCCCTGCAGTTGGGCGGTCTCCAGCTGGGGCCGCTGGTGGTGGATCGGGCCTCGGCGCTGCTGGGGCTGCGAACGTCCACCTTGATCTTCACCGTGATTCACAGCGTCAACCTGATGCTGATCACGACCCCGCCTGAGGATCTTGTCTGGGCCCTCAGCTGGTGCCTGGCTCCCTTGAAGTGGCTGGGATGTCCTGTGGAGCGGCTGGGGTTTCAATTGCTGCTGGCACTTCGTTTTCTGCCTCTTGTGCAGGAGGAGCTTCAGAATCTGCTGCGCTCTCTCGCCAGCCGTGCTGTCAACCTGCGCCAGCTGGGCTTCAAGGCCGGTTTCGGCCTGGTGCTGGCCGTCGGAGAGCGGCTGCTGGCCAACATCCTTCTCAGGGCTGAGCAGGGGGCCGATGCCCTGGTCGCCCGTGGGGGGCGAATTCTCGGTCCGTCGTACTTCCGCATGCCGCCTGATCGGGCTGCTCCCCTGCTGAATGGCCTGGCGACGGTCGTTCTTGTCTTGGTGATTGGGCTCCGTGGTCAGTACGGTGCTCTATGAGCTCCGATCACGGCATGGCGTCCGAGCGATATCTGAATCACCCCACCTTCGGGATGCTCTATCGGGTGGCTCCGGCAGGTGAGGGCCGTGACGTCTACGCCACGTTGTATGCCCAGCGCATGTTCTTCCTGGTCACCCTGCAGCCCCGTGGCGCCCAGTTCGAAGTGATTCCCTACGGGGATGCGCGTCACCACGCTGAGGTGCATCTGGGCCGTTGCCGTCGTGATGGATCGGACGACCTCGAGTCCTGGAGTCAGCTGTTCGATCAAACGTTCATCTGAACCCTTGACCGATTCCTTCGCGGCGCGTTGGCAGGTGCTCCAGGCAGCCCGCCCCACTTCATCCAGGCTGCTGGCCGTCAGCAAAGGGCATCCAGCCGCGTCCGTGCGTTCCGTGGCGGAGCTTGGTCAGTGTGATTTCGGGGAAAGCCGTGTTCAGGAGGCTCTGCCGAAGCAGGAGGAGCTGATCGATCTGAACTTGCGCTGGCATTTCATTGGTCGCCTGCAAAGCAACAAGGTGCGGCCGGTGGTGAAGGCCTTCGACGTCATTCACTCGGTGGATTCTCTGGCGCTGGCCGAACGGGTGTCGCGCATCGCCGTTGAGGAGGGCCGTCAGCCTGAAGTGCTGCTGCAGGTGAAACTGCGGCCCGATCCCAGCAAAGGGGGCTTGTCGGCCGATGAACTCGGTGCCATTTGGTCTGATCTGCAGGCTCTGCCGGGGTTGCGGATCTCGGGTCTGATGACCATGGCGCCTCTCGAGATGGCTGCAGATCAGCGCAAGGCGTTGTTTTCCGACTGCCGTGCCCTGGCGGATCGGCTGGCCTTGGCGGAGTGCTCGATGGGGATGAGCACGGACTGGAAAGAGGCTGCTGAAGCGGGCAGCACCTGGCTCAGGATCGGTTCGGCTCTGTTCGGTCCGAGATTGGTGTCAACAGACGCTGCGAATTGACTTGCCCCGCCGCAGCGAAAACGGTATCCAGGGACATGGTTTTCGAACCACATTCAGACCGAGAGGAATCCCAAGGTGTCGCTGATCTCCCGTCTCCGTGCCGTCGTCGCTGGCGATGACTATCTCGATGGCGAATTGGATGATTTCGCCTACGACGACGAGCAAGATGACCAGGACCAGCGCGCCCTGCAGGCTGACGGTGGTGCACTGGCCACCATTGGAGACTCCAACCCGTTTGACCTGGGTGGTGATCTGCCTGGATCCAACGTGATCGGCATGCCCGGCATCAGCAATGCTGTGTCCGAGGTGAATGTGATGGAACCCCGCAGCTTCGATGAAATGCCTCGGGCCATTCAGGCGCTGCGGGAGCGCAAGACGGTGATCCTCAACCTAACGATGATGGAGCCCGACCAGGCCCAGCGTGCTGTTGATTTCGTTGCTGGTGGCACCTTCGCGATCGATGGACACCAGGAGCGCGTCGGCGAGAGCATCTTCCTGTTCGCCCCCAGCTGCGTCACCGTGACCAACACCGGTCAAGACGAAGCCTCGGCTCCAACGGTGGTGAGCCGTGAGGCCGATGTGGCGGATGTCGACGAATCCGCCAGCGCACCTTCGCCCGCCTGGGGGGCAGCCGCTCTCTGAAGCCCGCAGTGCAGCCCGCTTTCGGTGTGATCGGCCTGGGTCGCATGGCTCAGGCCCTTGTGGTTCCTCTCCTCGAGCGTGGACGGATTCCGGCCGACCAGCTGTTGGCGGTGGTCGGAGGATCCGGCTCCCTTGAGCAACGACGTGGGGGCCTTCCGGCTGGCATCGGTTTGGTTGCGGCTGATGACCCTTCCGCTCAGCAGGTCTGGACGGCTCCGATCCAGCTGCTTGCGGTGAAGCCGCAGCAACTCGATGCCGTTGCAGCAGCTTCAGGACCTGTTGTGGGTCAACCGCTGCTGATTTCTGTGTTGGCGGGGGTGTCTCTGGCGCGGTTGCAGCATTTGTTTCCCGGTCATCGCTGTGTGCGGGCGGTGCCCAACACCCCTGCGCTGGTGGGAGCTGGTTTGACAGCTCTGGCCTGGGGGGAGGGGATCGACCAAGGGCAACGCGATCAGGTGCGGCAGCTGTTCGCCGATGTGGGCGAAGTTCTGGAGTTGGCGGAAGCCAAGCTCGATGCGTTCCTTGCCCTCACCTCATCGGGCCCTGCCTTTGTGGCCTTGGTGGCGGAAGCCATGGCTGATGGGGCTGTTGCTGCCGGTCTTCCGAGGGACCTGGCCCTGCGGCTGAGCCACCGCACCCTGGCTGGAACGGCTGAGCTGCTGGACCGTCGCAATCTGCACCCTGCCCAGCTCAAGGACATGGTCACCTCTCCGGGGGGCACCACCATCGCTGGCGTTCGCGCGCTCGAACGCATCGGCCTTCGCTCCGCATTGATCGAAGCAGTGGTCGCTGCTGCGGAACGCAGCCGAGAGCTGGCCTAGGGCAACACCTCCGGCCAACCCTGCCGGATCAGCAGCAGCGAGAAGTAGGGGCGAGGTTCGGCCGCAACGGCATCCGCGCAACAGATCTGCTGGTCGGGCCAGCCGACCCGCTCGGCAAACAGTGCTTGTTGCAGCAGGCCTCGCTGCTTCAGCAGGGGTTGCACCCAACTCCAGCGCCGACCCAGCTTCAGCAGGGCCAGAACTTGCCCCGTTGCCGCGGCGGTATCCAGCACCCGCTCCAGCTCCTCGGGTGTGTCGGGGCAAGGGCGCAACAGCAGTTGGTCCTGCTGAAGAGCGAGGGGCCAGAGGCCCGCAGCCGCGGCTGCCGAGCAGGAGGTGATGCCGGGAATCACGCTGATGGGACAGTCGGGCCACGCCTGACGCAGGGCCAGCAGCACGTAGCTGCAACTCGCAAACAGCGAGGCATCTCCCTCACACAGCAGTGCCACCTGCTGGCCGGAACGGATGGCCTGCTGCAGCTCCTGCGCCGCCGCTCCCCAGGCGGTGCGACGCGGTTCGGCGGCCTCCACCATCGGGAACAACAAGGGCAGACGCTGATGGTCGCTGCGGATCCAGGCCGCGGCGATTTTGGCGGCCATGCTGTCGGCCCCCGGTCGTCCGACCGGGTAGGCCACCACCTCCGCTTGGCGGATAGCTTCAACGGCGGCCAGGGTGAGCAGGCAAGGATCGCCGGGGCCGACCCCCACCAGTGTGAGACCCCCAGTCGTGGCGGGATCGATGATGGTCAGCAGTCGATGCGCCCGGGGTCCAGACGATGAGTCGTCTCAGCATCTTTCCAGACGAAAGCTCAGCCCATGCTGCGAATGGGCCCATGCCTGCGCTGGAGAGCAATGATCCAGCCGTCATTCAGTCGGAGCTCAGCCGCCGGGGCATCGGCTTTGAGCAATGGCCGGCGGAGCAGGGTCTGCCGGAGGGGGCCGACCAGGCCACCATCCTCCAGGCCTATGCCGATGCCATTGCCCGGGTTCAACGCGATGGCGGTTACGCCACGGTCGACGCGATTCGGATGACGCCGGATCACCCCGATCGCGAGCCCCTGCGCCGCAAGTTTCTTGAGGAGCACACCCATGCCGAAGACGAAGTCCGCTTTTTTGTGGAAGGGTGCGGCTTGTTTGTGCTGCACATCGGTTCCGAAGTGCTCAGCGTGCTGTGCGAACGGGGCGACCTGATGCGGGTCCCTGCCGGGACCCGTCATTGGTTTGACATGGGCTCTCAGCCTCAGTTCTGTGCTGTGCGTTGGTTCAACAACCCCGAGGGATGGGTGGCGCAGTACACCGGCAGCAGCATCGCCCAGCGATTTCCCAGGCTTGACTGAGGGGGCGTTCCAGACACGTTGATGCGTCTCCACCGCTTCCTTGCTGCGCTGTTGCTGGGTCTGCCTATGGCAACACCCATCCCTGTTGCTGCCGAGGATGCTCCTTTGGCACCCGAGGTTCAGCGCCGGGTTGCCGTGGTGGTGCTAGCCCGCCGCATTCGCGGCTATGCCGCCATGGCCAAGGCCAGCAGCGACTGTCAGGTGGAGAAGGGGCGTCTGCCGCGCCGCCAGGCCAGCCAAGCCCTGGCGATTTCGCTCGAGGAGTTGGGCATCAGCCGGCGCGTGCTGACCAATCCCCTGGTGGTCGCCGTCAGCCCACGCCTGCAGCGCCTGCTGGATGACAGCTGCGCCCTGGATCCAACCAAGGAGGCTGAAGCGTTGCGGTTGGCCGAAAACGAGCTCTGAATCTTTTCTCGAGCTGGGTCTCAGAAGGGGGCAGTGAGAGTGCTGGCTTTTATTTCCTCAGCGAATAAAAACCGCCCATAGGGTTCCGCCCTGTTTGCCTGGCTCCTGTGGTCGTTCGGTCGTGTCTCGCGTTGAAGCTGCTGGCGCTGTTGGTCGTGCCCTGTTCTGCCGCTGAGATGGATCTGGCCTCTGCCTCCAGGCTCCCCACCACGTCGCCATCCATCTCCACCGCCGCCAACGAGTCGGTCTTGGTGCTGAACCGCACCACGCGATCGCTCCCGCGCACGGGCGATCCCATCTGGAGTCTGCGTTTGGAAACCCCAGGTCAGCCCGTGCAGCAATTCGATGCCGTCAGCGGTCGGGCCCACCGTCAGAACGCCGATCGCCATCGCTCCGGCACCCGCGCGCCGCTCGCCGCCGGTCGCTACGTCCTTGGGCCGGTGGAGCCCCTGGGTCCCGCTGATTCACGTTAGCTCGGGCCGATCTGGATTGGGATTGAACCGCAGTTCCCCACAGGGCGAGGCCATCTGGGCATTCATCTCGACCCCAGTGCCAACCGCAACGCCAACAGCGGCACGCTCGGCTGTGTGGGCTTGATTCGCTGGGACGACATGCAGACCCTGGCGGGTCTGGTGCAGCGCCGTAACGTCCGAACATTGGTGGTGAGCGAGTGAATGTTCTCCGATTGGGGCTTCAGTTGGGGCGGCTGGTGGGACAACCGCCGGGGTGAGTGGTGGCTGCTGGCCCAGCTGCTGCTTATCACGGCCCATCTGCTGCCGGTCTGGCCAGCTCCCGCCAGCTTCGGTGTGGCGATTTGGCCCAAACCCCTGTTCGGGCTGGGCCTGCTGCTGTTGGCTTTTGGTCTGTTTCGGGCCCTTGAGGCGTTTCGCTGTCTTGGGGCCAGCCTTTCGCCGCTGCCAGCGCCCAAGCCGGCGAATCAGTTGATCGCCACAGGTTCCTACGCCATCTGCCGGCATCCCTTGTACCGGGCGGTGTTGCTGTGTTCCGCAGGAGTGGTGCTGGCCACAGGCAGCCCGCTGCATCTGTTGCTGTTGGTCAGCCTGGCGGCTGTGCTGCGGGGTAAAGCCCGCTTCGAGGAGCAGGGGTTGCGGGCGCTGCATCCGGATTACAGCCAATACGCCGCAGTCACCCCAGCGATTGTGGGCTGGGTTCCTGGCTTGGACTGGCGCTGATGGCCTGGCTCAGGCGGCGACCGTGTTGGTCTGCATCAGGTCGGCATAGAGCTGTTCGAGGGCATCGATGTTGCTGGAAATCGTGTAACGCTCCAAGGCGCGGAGGCGGGCTTTGCGGCCCAGTTCCGCGGTCAGCACCGGCTGGTCCCTGAGCACCGGCAGCAGTGTGCGCAACTGGGTGGTGACGCCCTGGGTGCTCAGCACGATTCCCGCCCCTTGCTCCAGCACCTCGCCATCGGCACCGGCATCGGTGGCCACGCAGGCTGTTCCGCTGGCCATCGCCTCCAGCAAGGCCAGCGACAGGCCCTCCACAAGGCTCGGCAGGATGAAGACCTCAGCGCACTGGAGCAGAGCAACCCGGGTGTCCAGGTCTGGCTCGTGGCCCCACCAGAGGATCCGATCGTCGTTGAACTGGTTCATCAGGCTGTTGCGCAGCGGCCCGTCGCCGACGATCACCAACCGGCAGCCCTCCGGTGAAACCAGCCGCCAGGCCCGCAGCAGGGCTTCAACGTTCTTCTCCGTTGCAAGGCGTCCCATGTAGAGGAAAATCCGTTCTCGGCCCAGCCGTTGCCGCACCTGCTGATGCATCAGCGAAAGGGTGCCGGGGCTGGTGGGGCACCAGCGGTCGGTGTCCACACCATTGGGAATCACCGTCAGTCGATCGGCGGGAACGCCCAGGCGCTCGAGAAAGTCCGCCTGAAGCTGTGAAAACACGATCACCCGGTCGTAGCGGGCCAGGGCCGGTGCATACAGCTGGTACGTGAGCTGTTGGGTGCCCGCCGTCAGGTTGCGCAGGCCTGCATCGAAGGGGGGATGAAAGGTGGCCACCAGGGGCACGCCCAGCTGCTGACACAGCTCCGGCAGGCGGAAATCCAGAGGCGAAAGGGTGAGGCTGGCGTGCACGAGATCGGGCTGCAGCCGCTCCAGGGATTCCCTCAGCTCCCGCTGCGCCCCGGGTGAAGGGATCGTGTAGACCTGCGATTTGACCAGATAAGGCAGGCTGACGTCCGGGTCGTTGGCCAGCAGCGATGTGTCGTCGCGCTCCGGGCTGCGCGGGTTATCGAAATGGATGAAGTGCACCTGATGCCCGCGTTTGCGCAGGGCCTCCGTGGTGCTGATCCCGTAGGACACATTCCCGCAGAAGGGAGACTTCTTGCCGAGCCACGCAATCTGCGCCAAGCGGGTTGGGCCTCCTCAGGCGAGAACGCAAGTTAGCAGCGCTGCCACGGTCGTTCGATCAACGCCGCCACCAGGGCCAACCCCGCCAGCAGCCACAGCACCGGTTGAAGACCAATGCTGCTCACCAGGGTGCCCGCCAGCACCAGCGGCAGGCTGAGGGCGATGTTGATCAGGTTGTTCTGCAGTCCGAACACCCTGCCGCGCTCGGTTTCGGGGGTTTCTTCCTGAATCGTGGTCTGCGCGGGGATCGCCACCAGAGCTGCGCCGATGCCCAGGATTCCGCAGAGGCTCAGGGTGAAGGCCAGGGATCCCCGCAGCTGGCTGAGCAGCACCAGGGTCCAGGTGATGGTTCCCAGGCCTGCTGCCGTGAGCCGGCGGCGGCTGAACCGATGGCCCAGCTGGGCGATCACCACAGCTCCGATCGCCATGCCCAGTCCACTCATGGCCAGCAGGGCACCAAAGCCTGAGGGCCCCAGGTTCTCGATCAGGGCAGCCAGCTGGAGCGCCAACACGTAAAGCGCTGCCAACAGGCTGTAGAGCAGCACCAGATGAATCATGGCGCCACGCACTGAAGGCACCCGGCGCAGCACCTGCAATCCTTCGGCGATCTCCGTCCACACCGATGCATTGGAGGGGGGCTTGGGGGCTTCCTGCAGCTTCAGGCGCGACAGGCTGAGGGCTGCAAGGCCGTAACAGAGCGGAAGCAGCAGAAACTCGCCGCCATCGATGCCGATGATCGCCAGGCTGCTGTGCAGAGCACGAAGAATCGGTTCCCCCAGCGCGAAGCCCAGGATCGTTGCCCCCATGCTGGTGGCTTGGTAGAGGGAGTTGGCCGCCAACAGGTGATCTCCCGGCACCACCACAGGAATCGTGGCCTGTTCCGAGGGGGCGAAAAACTGGGTCAGGATCGACTCCAGGAAGGTCATGCCCACCAGCCCCCAGTAGCCCCAGGGCAGACCAAGCCAGACGGGCCCCGGTAGCAGACAGAGCGGTGCGAACACCACCAACAGGGCTCGGATGGCATTGCTGGCCACCATCACCCGACGCTTGGGCCAGCGGTCCGCCCAGACGCCAGCCACCGTTCCCAGCAGCATGGCCGGGATGGTGTTGGCCACAAAGATGCCGGTGGCCAGCAGGGTGATCACCTGGGTGCGTGTGCTGATGTCGAGGCCGTAGTCCGAGGCCATCTCCGCCAGCACGCCACTTCCCTGCCCCTTCAGCAGCAGGTGCTGATCGATCAGGAAGACCATCAGCACGATGTAGAACTTGTCCGCCAGCTGGGAAAAGATCTGGCCCAGCCAGAGTTTGCGGAAGTCCTTGAGGCGCAGCACGGCTTCCAAGCCACGCTTTCCCTCAGGGTTGCTGCCGGTGGGCAGAGCGGGTTCAGGGGTGGTGAGGCTTGGTCCGCTCAAGGGGCAATTGCATCGCGGCCATGATGGCTCACGCGCCTGCCAGGAGCGTCTCTCGCAGCATGGCCAGGGCTTTGCTGGGTCGGTTCAGATGCGTCCGGCTCCAGATCTCAACCACCCGCAGCAGCCGGCGCCACACGGCTGGGGGGCCCATCAGCGCACCGTCCCTGCGCCGGGGCAGTTCGGCCCGGGTCAGTCGCTGCAGCAGAGCCAGTTCGGAGGGATTCAGCTGAATCGCCGCCCCAGGCTGCTCATCGATCGCAAAGCCGTCCTGCGGCAGCAGGCTGCAGCGCCAGTCCCACTGCCCCAGCGGAGGGTCCAGGGTATTTCCCGTGATGCAGCAGGTCTGCAACGGCAGTCCATAGCCGCCCAGGGTGAGCAGATGGATGCAGGCCTGGACCGTGCCGGCCAGCACCAGCTCCGGGTCGGCTCGGTGCTCCTCCAGGCGTTCGAGGTGCAGCTGCATCGTGTCCAGCAGCCCGTCCACGGGGTCCTGGGCGGCCAGTTGAAGGCACAGATCACACAGCGCCTGCGCCGCAGCCAGGGTTTCCAGCTGTTGCCCGAGGCCGGAAAAACTGCGCAACACCCGAAGTTGTCGCACCCGGGCCAGGCCGCTGCGTCCTCCCACCTGCAGCTCCAGCAGGGTGAGGGGGGCCGCGGCGGCCAGACTGCTCTTGGGTCGGCGTGCTCCGGGAACGGCGAAGCGACTGACGCCTTCCGCATCACTGAGCAGGCTCAGCAGGCGGTCGTGTTCGCCGAGGGGGCCCACCTTGAGGGCGAGTCCGGTGAGGCGTCGTTCTGCCATTCAGGCCGCGGGGCGGCGCTGGGCCTGCAGAAGAGCCGGCGCGCTGCTGGTGCCCAGCAGATCCGCCCCCGCCAACAGCAGGTCTCCTGCGTGGCTGAGGCTGTGGATGCCCCCGGCTGCCTTGATGGCGCAGCGTTTGCGGATCAACTGTTTCAACGCAAGGATCTGATCGGCATGGCAGGCCGGGCCAAAGCCGTTGCTGGTCTGCAGTCCCGCAGCGCCAGCATCAATGGCGGCCTCCACGGCCAGTTCCAGCTGTTCGCTCTCCAGACGGGCCATGTCCAGGACGGCCCGCACGGGAAGCCCCAGTTCGCAGAGGGCGGCAAGTTCCTCGGCAAATGCGCCTGACTCGCCGTTCGCCAAGGCGCTGAAATCGGGAACGACATCGAGCTCCTGGGCGCCATGGGCGGCACACCACTCCGCTTCCGCCAGCTTGAGCTCAGCGGGAATGGCTCCGAAGGGAAAGCCGATGGCCGCCACCAGGCGGGGGCCTACGTCGGTGCTCCCGATGCGTTCCCGCAGCAGCGGCAGCTGACGCGGTGTGGTGCAGATGGCCCGCACGCCCTCCTGCATTCCGGAATCACAGAGGGCCTGGAGCTGGTCCCGGGTCAGCAGGGGGTCGAGGATCGCCTGATCAAGCCGGGGGGGTAGGTCGGGGAGCTCTTGGGCTGGATCAGCCATGGCGGGCCGGGAGGTCACTCACGAGCCTGAATCACCCCATACCCCCCGTGGTTGCGGCGGTAGATCACCTGCAGCTGATCGCTCTCCTTCTCCCGGAACAGGTAGAAGTCGTGGTCGATCAGATCCAGTTGGCGACGTGCCTCCTCCAGGCCCATGGGCGGCGTGGCGAAGTATTTGCGCCGCACTCCCGAATCCGGCAGTTCCGCCTCACGCCCTTGCAGAAGGGAGGATTCAACGGGAGATGCATCGTTGACCACATCCGTGCTGGGGGTGTGGCTGGCGCTGTGGCCGTGGCTGTAGTGGTGATCGCTGTGGCGTTCCTTCCAGCGACGCAGTTGGCGGGCCAGTTTTCCTGCGGCCAGATCGATGCTGGCGTACAGGTTTTCACTGCGTTCCTGGGCGCGGATCACCGTGCCGTTGGCAAAGACCGTCACCTCGGCGGTCTGCTGCGGCACCCGGGGATTGCGAGCCACCGAGAGATGGACGTCGGCCTCGCGCACAGCATCACCGAAGTGCGATGTGGCCCGCTCCAACTTGGTTTGGGTGTAATCCCGCAACGCCGGCGTGATCTCGAGGTTGCGACCATGGATCAGCAACTTCATGCCTCACTCCTGTGCCGGTTGTTATCGGCAAATTAGATACGGCGCACGATTCGGCCCACCCCCAGCGTGCATTTCTTTTCGAGCCCGGTGATCCGGTTCGATTCGATGCCGCCTGGTCGGCGCAACAGCGCTGGCAGAGCACTCTTCTTGCTGATCCATCGGCTCCGGAGGCGGTCTGGATCCTGCAGCACCAGACCTGTTACACCCTCGGCCGTGGTGCCAGCGAGGAGCACCTGCATTTCGATCCCGCTGACCCACCGGCACCCCTGTATCGGATCGATCGGGGCGGGGAGGTGACCCATCACCTGCCCGGCCAACTGGTGGCCTACCCGGTGTTGGACCTTCAGCGCCGCACGCCCGATTTGCACTTGTATCTGCGCCAGTTGGAACAAGTCGTTCTGGATGTTCTGGCGGAGTTGGGCCTGGAGGGTAAGCGTCTGCCGGGGTTGACCGGCCTCTGGTTGGACAACCGCAAGGTCGCCGCCATCGGTGTGGGCTGTCGCCGCTGGATCACCCAGCACGGCCTGGCCCTCAACGTTGATTGCTCGATGCAGGGGTTTGAGCGGGTCACCCCTTGTGGGCTCACCGGTCGGGCGGTCGGGCGGCTTGCGGACTGGTTGCCAGGGCTGACGTCGGCTGAGGTGCAGCCGTTGCTGCGGCAAGCCCTGGCCCATCGTTTCGGTCTGGTCTGGGAGGAGGAAGCGAGATAGACCTGAGCTGTTTGAACCCCTGCCTCGGATGACGGCCAGCTGGAGCCCGACAACCCGTGAAACGGACGCTTTGCAGCGTCATGCCCACGTTCAGAAGTTGCAGAGGGTCGATGCGGTGTGGCCCTGGCTCGCCGACCGCCACGGGCTGATTGCCGCCGTCGATGCGCCCCATGTGGCGCATCCCGAACGCTTCAATTTCGGCGAACTGGCGGAGCGCATCGCCACCGCTGCCGCCGCCTTCCGGCGCCATGGCGTGAACGATGGCGATGTGGTGGCTCTGTTTGCTGAGAACAGCCCCCGCTGGCTGGTTGCGGATCAGGGCCTGATGCGTGCCGGTGCCGCTGATGCCGTGCGCGGTGCCTCGGCCCCGGTGGAGGAGCTGCGCTACATCCTTTCGGATTGCCGGGCGACGGCCCTGGTGGTGCAGAACGCTGATGTGTGGCGTCGTCTGGCCCTTCCCCCAGAGCAAAGGGCTCAGCTCCGTTTCGTGCTTCAGCTGGAAGGGGAGCCTGCCGAGGGCGCCATGGGCTGGGAGGCGTTTCTGGCGTCAGGGGCCGGCCTTGATCCCGTTGGCCCGGCGGGGGGGAGAGACGCCGTGGCCACTGTTCTGTACACCTCGGGTACGACCGGCCAACCCAAAGGGGTCCCGTTGACCCACGCCAACCTGCTGCATCAGATGAGCTCACTGGCCTGTGTGGCCTATCCCGATCCCGGTGCTCCGGTGCTGAGTGTGTTGCCCATCTGGCATGCCTACGAGCGCAGTGCCAGCTACTTCTTCCTCTCCTGCGCCTGCACGCAGACCTACACAACCATCAAGCAACTCAAGAAGGATCTGCCGCGGGTCCGGCCGATCGCGATGGCCACCGTGCCGCGGCTGTGGGAGGCGGTTCAGGCTGGATTTGAGGATGTGCTCAAGACCTTCCCTCCCTCCCGGCAGTGCCTGCTGCGGGCGGCGTTGGCCAACAGCGCTGCCCAGCGCAAAGCCGTGCGCACGGCGCGCAACCTCCTGCTGGAACCGGTGTCAGCGGCCGGCCGGCTGCGTGCCTGCGGCTCCGCGGCCCTGCGCTGGCCCCTGCATGCCCTGGCCTCGACCTTGATCTGGCCGAAGCTGCGTCGCCAGCTCAGTGGCGGTCAGCTCGCCTATCCGATCAGTGGTGGCGGTGCTATCGCCCCCCACATCGATGCCTTTTTTGAAGCCGTGGGGATTGAGCTGCTGGTGGGCTATGGCCTCACCGAAACCAGCCCTGTGGTGAGTTGCCGCAGGCCCTGGCGCAACATCCGCGGCAGCTCCGGCCTGCCGATGCCCCAGACCGAATTCCGGATCGTCGATCCCGACAACGGCCAGCCCCTGGGCTTCCGGCGACGGGGGCGGGTGATGGTGCGGGGCCCCCAGGTGATGGCGGGCTACCTCGGCAAACCCGAGGCCAGCGCCAAGGTTCTCGATGCCGCGGGATGGTTTGACACCGGCGATCTCGGCATGCTCTTGCCGGATGGTTCGGTGGCCCTCACCGGACGGGCCAAGGACACGATTGTGTTGAGCAGTGGCGAGAACATCGAGCCCGGCCCCCTGGAAGAGGCCCTGGTGGCCAGCCCCCTGATCGAGCAGGTGATGCTGGTGGGTCAGGACGAACGCCAGCTCGGTGGCCTGATCGTTCCCCGTGCTGAGGCGATCGTGGCCTGGGCGGCTGAAGCCGGCGTGAGCGTGGCGCAGGATCTGGGCGGCCAACCCGGTGATCCGGCCCTGCTTCGTTTGTTGATGCGCGAATGCAACCGCTTGCTCAAGCAGCGGTCGGGTTCCCGGGGTGATGAACGGCTGGCCGGGGTGGTGCTTGTGGATCCCTTCAGCATTGAGAACGGACTCCTGACCCAGACCCTGAAGCAGCGCCGTGATCGCATCACCAGCCGCGATCAGCAGTTGATCGATGGCCTTTACGGACGTTGACCGCGGCTGACGAGGCTTTGCGGGTGGTCGGTTGTCCGGTGATTGACCCCACGTGGAAGGGCTGACACGCTTTGGCCGTCTCCCAAGAACCCATGTCCGACGGCACCTCCCTGACGATCAAGCGTCCGATCACCGTCCGCGCCGTCGTGACGCCCACCTGGAAAGAAGAAGCAGAGCGCGAGCTCAGCAATGGCATCGCCACCGCTGACCAACAGCTGGCTCAGCTGGAACAGGAAGGTCAGGACGTGGTGGACCAGGTGCGTCGTCAGAGCGCCAACCCCCTTGATCCCCGCGTGCAGGATCAGGTGGCGCAGATCCAACAGCAGGTGGCGGCCAAGCGCGCCGAGCTGGAGGAGCAGAAGCGCAACCTGCTTCAGCAGCAGGCCCAGGTGCGTGAGCTGGAGATGGACCAGATCGTTGAGCAGGGTCAGCTGGAGAGCAGCTGTGAGCTGAAGGTGGGCGACAACCTGGTGCAGAAGATGCAGGTGGCCATCGTTGTGAAGGATGGCGTTGTGCAGTCGATTGAGGAAGCCTGATCGGCTGGCCTCTGCTGACTCGTAAACTCCCCTGATCTGCCCTCCCGGAGACGGTTTTGGCGACCACAGACATCTTCATGCCTGCCCTCAGCTCCACCATGACGGAGGGGAAGATCGTGGAGTGGCTGAAACAGCCCGGAGACAAGGTGGCTCGCGGCGAGTCGGTTCTTGTCGTTGAGTCCGACAAAGCGGACATGGACGTTGAGTCGTTCCAGGACGGCTACCTAGCAGCGGTCCTGATGCCTGCTGGAAGCACGGCACCGGTGGGCGAAACCATCGGTCTGATTGTCGAAACAGAGGCTGAGATCGCCGACGCGCAGGCCAAGGCCCCCAGCGCTCCTGCTGCGGCGCCCGCCCCTGCACCGGCTCCGGCGCCCACTCAAGCTGCGGTTCAGACCCCAGCTCCGACTCCTGCCCCCGCCCCGGCACCTGTTGCTGCCCCTGCACCGTCGGCACCGGTGGTGAACGACGGTCGCATCGTGGCCAGCCCCCGGGCCAAGAAGCTGGCCTCCCAGATGGGTGTGGACCTGGCCACCGTGCGCGGCAGCGGCCCCCACGGCCGGATTCAGGCCGAAGACGTGGAGCAAGCCTCCGGTCAGCCCATCTCCGTGCCCCGGGTGGCGGAAGGAACGGCCCCCGCTGCTTCCTCGGCTGGCGCAGCAGCAGCAGTGGCCCCGTCGGCTCCGGCGGGCAATAGCTTTGGTCGGCCCGGCGAGACCGTGGCCTTCAACACCCTCCAGGGTGCGGTGAACAAAAACATGGAGGCGAGCCTGGCGGTTCCCTGCTTCCGCGTTGGTTACACCATCACCACCGACAAGCTGGATGCCTTCTACAAACAGGTGAAGCCCAAGGGCGTCACGATGACGGCGCTGCTGGCCAAGGCTGTGGCCGTCACCCTGGCGCGTCACCCCCAGGTGAATGCCGCCACCACCGCTGCCGGCATGGCCTATCCAGCCGACGTGAACGTGGCTGTCGCCGTGGCGATGGAAGACGGTGGCTTGATCACGCCGGTGCTGCGCAATGCCGATCGCACCGATCTTTATGAGATGTCGCGTCAGTGGGGTGATTTGGTCAAGCGCTCCCGCAGCAAGCAGCTGCAGCCGGAGGAGTATTCCACGGGCACTTTCACCCTTTCCAACCTCGGCATGTTCGGTGTTGATCGCTTCGACGCGATCCTTCCCCCAGGCACCGGAGCCATTCTCGCCGTGGCGGCATCACGCCCCACGGTGGTGGCGAACAAGGACGGCTCCATCGCCGTCAAGCGTCAGATGCAGGTGAACCTGACGGCGGATCACCGCGTGATTTACGGCGCCGACGGTGCCGCATTCCTGAAGGATCTCGCCGATCTGATCGAGAACCGTCCAGAAAGCCTGGCGCTCTGATCGGTCGCCCGCGTGCCTGACCCCAGGGACCTGCAACTCAGCAGCTACGACTACCCGCTGCCGCCTGAGCGCATCGCTCAGGCACCGGTTGAGCCCCGCCACAGCGCTCGCTTGTTGATGGTTCCCCCCCAGGGGGAGCCATCAATGGATGCTGCTCATGGCCAGGTGTGGGATCTGCTCGAGCAGCTGCAGCCTGGTGATCTGCTGGTGGTGAACGACACCCGGGTGTTGAAGGCCCGCCTGGCGGTGCGTCGTTCCGGGGGTGGGCTGTCCGAGTTGCTGGTGCTGGAGCCGCGGGGGGAGGGCCGCTGGCTTTGCCTGGCCCGTCCTGCCAAGCGCATGCGGCCCGGCGACAGCCTCACGATTGATGGCACTTCGATCAGCCTAACGGTGCTTGCAGAAGACCCCGCCAGTGGTGGACGGGTGGTGCAGTTCCCCAGTGATTGCAGGGATGCCGAAACCATTGAGGGTTTGCTCAATGACGTGGGCGAGGTGCCTCTACCGCCCTACATCGAACGGCACGACCCCAGCGACAGCCAGCGCTATCAGACCCGTTACGCCGACCGCCCCGGTGCGGTGGCCGCCCCGACGGCGGGGTTGCATTTCAGTGATGAACTGCTGGCGGGCTTGCAGAAGAAAGGGGTGGATCTGGCCCGGATCACCCTGCATGTGGGCCTCGGCACCTTTCGCCCCGTCGAAACGGAAGACCTCACCGCCTTGGAGTTGCACAGTGAATGGGTGGATGTCAGCCCTGCTGTGGTGGAGTCGGTGCAGGCTTGTCGAGGCCGGGTGATTGCGGTGGGCACCACGAGTGTTCGTGCCCTGGAGGGGGCCGCTCAAGCCCATGGCGGTGTTCTCAAGCCCTACACCGGGCCGGTGGATCTGGTGATTCAGCCGGGCTATCAGTTCAAGGTGATTCAAGCCCTGCTCACCAACTTCCATCTGCCCAAAAGCTCTCTGCTGCTGTTGGTGAGTGCCCTGATCGGCCGGGAAACCCTGTTGAAGCTCTACGCCGAAGCGATTGAAAGGAGCTATCGCTTCTTCTCCTATGGCGATGCCATGTGGATTGATGCAGCGGCGGTGCAGCCCCAGGCCCGCCCACCAGCACGCTGAGACCTGAACGGTTCACGCTGAGGCCATAAAAAAGCCCCGTCAACGACGGGGCCAAGGCTTCTGGTGGAGCCAGCTTAGACAGCCACCGGTTGCTCGATGATGCCGGTCGGCACTTCAGCAAACATCACCGAGGAGAGGTAACGCTCGGCCAGGTCGGGCAGCACCACCACGATGGTTTTGCCGGCGTACTCATCTTTCTCGGCCAGACGAATGGCGGCTGCAGCGGCGGCACCGCAGGAGATGCCCACCAGCAGGCCTTCCTCCTGGGCCAGGCGCAGGGCCATGGCAACGGACTCCTCGTTGGTCACCTGCTCCACCTTGTCGACCACGGAGAGGTCGAGGTTCTGGGGGATGAAGCCGGCACCGATGCCCTGGATTTTGTGGGGACCGGGTTTGACGGCCTCACCGTTCATGGTCTGGGTGATCACCGGGCTGTTGGTCGGTTCAACGGCCACGGATTCGATCGCCTTGCCCGCTTCATTCTTGATGTAACGGGAGACGCCGGTGATGGTGCCACCGGTGCCGACGCCGGCCACGAGCACGTCAATGGCGCCATCGCAGTCGTTCCAGATTTCAGGACCGGTGGTCTTGAAGTGGATTTCGGGGTTGGCGGGATTGTCGAACTGGCCGGGCATGAAGTACTTGGCCGGATCGCTATCAGCGATTTCCTTGGCCTTGGCGATCGCGCCGGGCATGCCTTTGGCTGCCTCGGTGAGGATCAGTTCAGCCCCGAGCACGGCCATGACCCGACGCCGCTCGATAGACATCGACTCGGGCATCGTGAGGATCAGCTTGTAACCGCGGGCCGCGGCGGTGAAGGCCAGAGCGATGCCGGTGTTGCCGGAGGTGGGCTCAACAATCACCTTGCCCTTGGTGAGCTTTCCGCTCTTTTCTGCGTCCCAGATCATGTTGGCGCCGATCCGGCATTTGACGCTGTAGGCGGGGTTGCGCCCCTCAACCTTGGCCAGCACAGTGGCCTTGCAGTTTTTGGTGACGTTGTTCAGCTTGACCAGCGGGGTGTTGCCGATGGCCTGGCTGTTGTCGTCGTAAATGCGGGACATGGAGCTGCTGTAGAGGGGCCCGAAGAAAACAAACTAATGATCGAAAGCCTCTCCTCACCCGGTTGTTAAGGGCTTTTTCAGAGTCTCACCGGACTCTTCGTCAGCAAACGCTTGCTCAAATCGCATCCACAGTGCCTCGGGGTCTTCCAGACCGACCGACACCCGGAGCAGATCAGCCGGCACACCGCATTGCTCCGCCCAGCTCAGTTCGTCGTAGTGGGCCAGCTGGGTGTAGGGGCACACCAGACTGAAATCGGTGCCAAGGCTGGGGCCTTTGCTGATCAGAAGCGCGTCGTAAACCCGTTTGGAGTGCTCTTGGCCTCCCTTCAGTTCAAAGGAGAGCAGGCAGCCGTGGCCAGCTCCGCTGCGCATCAAGGCGCGGAAGTTGGGGCAGCTCTTTGGATGCAGCACCCGCTTCACGGCTGGATGGGCTTCGAGCCGTTCCGCCAGAAGCAGGGCGTTCGCATCGAGTTGCGGCACCCGCTGGAGCACATCCCGGCTGGCGATCTCCAGGGCGATGGCATCGGCATCGCTGAGGGGGGCGATGGCTGGAACCGCCGCCAGCAGGGAGGCCGCCCAGGGCGACTGCGGGCTCACCAGCACACTGCCAGCCATCACATCACCGCGGCCGGCGAAGCTCTTGGTGAGTGAGGTGAAGATCAGATCGGCGTAGGGCAGGGCGTTGAGGTTGATGCCGGTGCCGATCGTGTCATCGGCAATCACTGGAATGCCGCGGCTGCGGGCCAGGGCCGACACGCCCGGCAGATCCATGCAGCGCAGCAGCGGATTGCTGGGCAGCTCCACAATCACGGCCGCCGGCTGGAGCTGATCCAGGGCCGCTTCCACTTCGGCGAGGCTCTGCGGTTGCAACAGCTCGCCACCGTGAAACACCACCTGCGGCTGCTTCAGCACATCCACATAGGGGAAGCCCAGCTGCAGCGTGGGCTTCCTCGGCCGCAGCGTTTGGATGGCGCTGAGGGCCGCATACAGGCCGGCCATTCCCGCTGGATGCAGGCTGATCTGCTGGGCGTCGACGCCATGGATTCCAGCCAGGCGCTTTCGAATCAGCTCGCGGGCCGCGTCGCCGGATGTGCTGCTGGGGGATGTCTCTTTCCCCAGGGCGATGGCGGCCTGGCGGGAGGAGAGGCCCAGGCCGGTGTGCTGCCAGAACGCTTTGGCATGGGCGCTCGCCGCTGCATCACTGCGCAGGCAGGTCAGCCCAGCAATGGCAATCAGCTCCGAGCGGCTCTCCGGTGCCTTGCGTTGGCAGTGGGCCAGGGCTGCTTGGGCTGCCGCTTCGGTGGGGTAGGGCCAGACCGTGGCGCCTGCAAGCTCCGATGGCTGAACCAGTTGTCGGATCAGTGGATGCAGGCCGAAGCGTGGATAGATCGTCTGTAGGGCATCGCGGCAGGCCGGATCCTTCTCCTCGTAGGCGACCACATCGCGCCAGCGCGGCAGCGCCACAGACACCGCATGGGGTGAGTCGGGCAGGGGATGGCCGAGATCAGAGCCCTGCCAGGCCGGATCGCTGAGCAGATTGCGGGGACTCACGCCAGCAGCTCCAGGGCTTGGTCCAGATCGGCCTGCAGATCGGCGAGGTCTTCGCAGCCCACCGAGAAGCGCACCAAGCCGTCGTCGATGCCCAGCTTGGCCTTCACCTCAGCCGACACCGCCGCGTGGGTCATGGTGGCGGGGTGGCAGATCAGGCTTTCGATGCCGCCCAGGCTTTCGGCCATGGTGAACCAGCGCAGTTGTTTGCAGAGGGCATAGGTTTGCTCCTGGCTGGCGTTGAAGCTCACCGTCACGATGGCGCCACCGGCACGCATCTGACGGGTTGCCACCTGGTGCTGCGGGTGATCACTGCGGTGGGGGTAACGCACCCAGTTCACCTTGGCGTGCCCCGCCAGCTGATCGGCGAGGGCTGCGGCATTGGCCATCTGCTGCTTGAGCCGCAGCGGCAGGGTCTTGATGCCCCGCGTGATCAGCCAGCAATCAAAGGGGGAGGGCTGCAGGCCCAGGGCCTTTTGGGAGAACACCATCTTCTGGTGCCACTCAGGATCGTTGGTGCACACGGCTCCCCCGAGGGCATCGGAGTGGCCGTTGATGTACTTGGTTGTGCTGGTGAGTGAGAGGGTTGCGCCCAGCTCCAGAGGGCGCTGCACCAGGGCGGTGGCGAAGGTGTTGTCCACCACCACGGGGATGCCGAGGGGTTGGGTGATGTCGCAGACCGCCTCCAGGTCGATCACCTTGAGCAGAGGGTTGGTGGGGCTCTCCAGCCACACCATTGCCGGCTTCTGGGCTTGGATCTGCTCCAGTGCGGCCGGCTGGGTGAAGTCCACCCAAGCGGTTTTCAAGCCGAACTTGGCGAACACCTGCTCGAACAGCCGCACGGTGCAGCCGTAGAGGTTCTCTTCACAGAGCACCAGATCGCCCTGCTTCAGCTGGGAGACCACAGCGGTGATGGCGCTGACGCCAGAGGCGAAAACGGTGGCGTGGGCGCAACCTTCAACCGAGGCGAGTACCCCATCAAGGATGCGGAAGTTGGGGTTGCCGGAACGGGTGTAATCAAATCCGCCGGCGTTTCCATGGGCAAAGGTGCTGGTGGGGAAGATCGGCGGCATCACCGTGCCGGTGTCTCCCGCAAAGCTGTCGCCGTGGTGGATCACCCGGGTGTTCAGGCCTGTGTTCACGGACGATCCATCGATTCGAACAGGCTAAGAAATCGCCTCTCCCATCCCAATAAAAAAACCCCCGCCGTATGGCGAGGGTTGATGACGATCGTTTGGGTTGAACCGGTGGATCAGTCGAGGTCGGGCATGCCGAGCACAGGCTCAGCCTTGCGGTCAATGCCTTTCTCGAATCCAGCAGCAGCAGCGCGAGCGCGGCCGGCGTGCCAGAGGTGACCAACCAGGAAGAAGAAGGCAAGCACGAACTGCGTTGCACCCAGCCACTGGCGGAGGTTCACGTAGTTCACCGAGTTGGGCTCGGTGATGATGCCGCCCACGGAGTTGATCGAGGCGTTGGGAGCGTGGGTCATGTACTCAGCCGCACGGCGCACTTGCCAGGGCTGAATGTCGTTCTGCAGCTTGTCGAGGCTGAGACCGTTGGGGCCACGCAGGGGCTCCAGCCAGGGACCACGGAAGTCCCAGAAGCGCATGGTTTCACCACCGAAGATGATTTCACCGGTGGGTGAGCGCATCAGGTACTTACCAAGGCCGGTGGGGCCCATGGCGGAACCGATGTTGGCGCCGAGGCGCTGGTCACGCACCAGGAAGGTGAAGCTCTGAGCCTGGGATGCCTCAGCGTTGGTGGGGCCCCAGAACTCGGAGGGATAAGCGGTGTTGTTGAACCAGATGTAGGCGGAAGCGATGAAGCTCATGAAGCTCAGAGCGCCAAGGCTGTAACTCAGGTAGGCCTCACCGTTCCAGATGAAGGCGCGACGAACCCAGCCGAAAGGCTTGGTGATGGCGTGCCAGATGCCACCGAAGATCAGGGTCAGACCCAGCCAGATGTGGCCACCGATGATGTCCTCCATGGAGTTCACACCGATGATCCAGCCCTCGCCACCGAAGGGAGCGCGGAACAGGTATCCGAAGATCACGCCCGGATCGAGGGTCGGGTTGGTGATCATGCGGACGTCACCGCCGCCGGGGGCCCAGGTGTCGTAGACGCCGCCAAAGAACATGGCCTTGAAGACCAGCAGCAGGCAGCCGACGCCCAGAAGGATGAGGTGATAACCAATGATGTTGGTCATCTGGTTCTTGTCACGCCAGTCCTGGGAGAAGAAGGAGGAATAGTTCTCCAGAATTTCCGGACCACGCAGGGCGTGATAAAGGCCGCCGAGGCCGAGCACGGCGGAGCTGATCAGGTGCAGAACACCGACCACGAAGAAGGGGAAGAGATCAGTGACCTCACCGCCGGGGCCCACGCCGTAGCCAAGGGTGGCGACGTGGGGCATGCAGATGAAGCCCTGCTCATACATGGGCTTGTCGAAGGTGAAGTGGCTCACCTCGAACAGCATCATTGCGCCGGCCCAGAAGACCATCAGACCAGCGTGGGCCACGTGAGCACCAAGCAGACGGCCGGACAGGTTGATCAGGCGGGCGTTGCCGGACCACCAGGCATACCCGGTGGAGGGAAGGTCTTTGCCGCCAGTGGCGCCAAGACCGGGATTAGAGAGCGTTACCACGGGGCAGAACCTCTTCAGGGAAGACGAAGTTTTCGTGCGGCTGGTCAGCCGGTGCCATCCAGGCACGCAGACCTTCATTCAGAAGGATGTTCTTGGTGTAGAAGGTCT
>Ga0189275_100109_pt1 | contig 126603 bp, 123 predicted proteins | sample N19A6minimetaG_FD_130329 | JGI IMG/M metagenome (GOLD analysis project Ga0189275, IMG submission 130329) | Marine microbial communities from the Costa Rica Dome - N19 A6 mini metaG | ecosystem: Environmental > Aquatic > Marine > Oceanic > Photic zone | place: Costa Rica: the Eastern Pacific...
AAATATACCGCCTAGGGTATACGCCAAACGCAACCACCCCGAGGGTACCCTCGGGGTGGTTGAAAACAATACTATCTTTGGAAAAGTCAATTAACTAATGGTTCGGATCAGGGGAAGCTTACACTCCCAGTATAACCAGATTATTATTCCAAATCAGGTTAAAAGGCACACTTTCCTCTCTGGAGCTAGTGTAGCCCACATAGACTCCACCCAGTATGTTTTCTGTAATAGCATACTCTCCCATCAAACTTACAGGAGGTATTAATGTATTACCGTTTACTTGTGCGCCAATACCTAAACCAGCGGAACCCAGCATTTCGCCGGTTTTAAATTGTGCTTTTGCGAAGCTTGCGCAAAGCATCATGGCTACAAAGGCTAGCCAAATTTGTTTTTTATGCATGGATGATTTTTAAATGAGAGCCCGAATTTATTTCATTTTACGGAAACAGGCAGCTCATCTTTAGGCTTTCGAGCCATTTGATAGACCTTAGGAACCGAGGAGCCATCAACGAAATAGAGTGCGCTTAAAAACTGATTGCACCAAGCTCCGGTATCAATATACCAGGCATTCTCATTAGGCTTAAACATCGGCTTCCCGGCACTAATAATATTATGCCCTATCACTTGCAGCTTCGCTAATCGCTTTAAGGTCTTGCGATTCTTCAACAATCCATTCAAATCAGAAGGATCAAAAGGATCCAAGGCCGCTTCCGATAAACCCGCATGACTCACAAATAAATGCTCCGACTCCCAGTGCAAGGGCAAACGACTTATTTCTCGCGCTACATCACGTGGACTAATACCAGCATTAAGAAATGCAGTACATAAGGTTTGAAAACTGCGGGTACGGGCATTGTGGCGATAATTCTCTAAAAACCATTGCTCATGGTTTCCCCTGATCAAGATCACCTTTTGGGGATGCAAAGCCTTCAATTTAAGCCAGTACTTAAAGGCCTTAACGGAATGAGGACCTTTATTAATAAGATCTCCCACCAACACCAGATTATCCTCCTCCGGTTGCCAGTGCTCGCGGATTAAGGCTTTTAAAGTGTGGTAACAACCATGCACATCACCAAGGATGAGCACTCCCATGGATTAAATTTTAGGAATTCAGCATCACTGGCATCACCAGCATCAGAATATTCTCTCCATCTTCCAAAGCATCTGCCGGAAGGATAATACCGGCACGGTTAGGAGCCGACATTTCCAGATGAATATTATCTGACTCAAGATTAGTAAGCATCTCCGTAAGGAAACGAGAATTGAAGCCAATTTCCATATCCTCACCTTGATAGTTACAGCTTAAGCGCTCGTGGGCCTTATTTGAAAAATCCACATCTTCCGCCATGATCTGAAGTTCGCTTCCGGCCATTTTTAGGCGTACTTGATGGGTCGTTTTATTGGAGAAAATCGCTACCCTTTTCGCTGAGCTTAAGAACTTGCTGCGCTCAATTTCCAATACATTGGGGTTTTCTTTAGGAATTACCGCCTCGTAGTTAGGGTATTTACCATCAATTAAGCGGCTGCTCAAAACGATGTTTTCAAACTCAAAGCGAGCATTGGTTTCATTGTAGTGGATTTTCACCTCATCACCAATACTGGCCAAAGTAGATTTTAAGATAGTAAGTGGTTTACGTGGCATGATAAACTCAGCTGTATGATCAGCTTGAATATCAGTACGGCGGTAACGCACTAGTTTGTGGGCATCTGTAGCCACGAAGGTTAAATTCTCAGAGCTAAACTGGAAGAACACACCCGACATTACCGGACGTAAATCATCGTTACCTGCTGCAAAGAGCGTCTTATTAATGGCCGTTGCCAAAATTTCCGAAGGAATAGTAGTGGTACTCACATCCTCCATTTCAGGAAGTTGTGGAAATTCATCTCCCTCAACAAAGGCCAGGCTGTAACGACCGTAATCAGAAGAAATCTCAACTGTCATACTGGATTCGTCGGTGGTAAAAGTTACCGGCTGCTCTGGCAATGCTTTCAAACCATCCAGTAATAATCGAGCTGGCACTGCTGCAACACCATCTTCATCGCCTTGGACCTCCAAGGTAGACTTAATGGTCGATTCCAAATCAGAAGCCGAGATACTCAATTGAGAACCTTCGAGCTGCAATAAGAAGTTATCGAGGATGGGGAGTGTATTGTTGTTATTGAGCACTCCACCCACAATTTGCAGTTGTTTTAAAAGCGCTCCGCTGGATACGATGAATTTCATAAATCCGCTTTTGTAAAATTTTAAGCCACAAATATAGCCACTTAATAGCCTCTAATCCATGGCTGAAAAATTTTTAGTAATCCCTTTAATCCTGCTCCAGTTCTTCTTTGCTCTTAAGAACATTGCGCAGGCCGTAGTATTGAAGAAGGATCATTCGATTATCATTGATAAAACCATGCAGACGATCAGGGTCATAAAAAGACTTAGGATCATCGTAATCAATGGTTTCGGGGGCAGCCTTAATCTTGTATCCACTTACCTTATTCACCTTCCCAGTGGTGCTGGTAACGGTCAATCTAAACACCGGCGTGGAGGCCAAAAGCGAGTCACGACGCGCAAAAATTGGATCTGAAGGAATAATCTCCCCCTCATATTTAAGCTGTGCGCAGGCCGCTAAATACAATTTCCCTTTCAGGTTGGAGAATTTACGATCCACTTCCTGATTATCTAGGGATAGCATATAGATACTATCCGGAGAGAATACCCGAATCTTAAAACTGGCTTCCAAAGAATCCGGATAAATCATTTCTACCTCCTTAATATTGGCCGCATTAATACGCACGGCATTTCGGGCACGCCATAAATGAGGTTCAGTAATGAAGCGAGTATTTAAGAATCCATTAAAGCCAGGGATATGCACGGCATAGGGTAAATCGCCGTCCTCCAACTTCATATAGGTAGCCATATCATTGGAAGTCTGCAGCCCCACGTAGATCACCTTGGCTAATTGATCGCCTTCATAGATTTCTACACGTTTTCCGAATACCGCCAAATGCTTCTCAACTTCCGGCACCATCCGTTGGGGAACGAAGTTCTTCATCTCCATTCGGTAAAGGGTTTCCATTAAGACTTCGATAGCATCGCGACGTACCGGATATTCATTGTCCAAGATCCAGCCATCGCTGGTACGCTGAATTGTGGATTTATTAGGCGTTTTGTCACTCAATACAATCTTGGTGATGGAGGCGGTATCCTTCACAGCAAAGGCATAATTCTCAGGCCCCTCCAAACTACTATTGCCCTTATCTTCACTTAAGAGATATCCGGCTACAGCCAGAAGTACAATAAATACAATAAGGTAGAGTAGATTCTTTTTCATTCTATTTCAAATATTTACGTCGACGCCAGTAATAATTCAGGATTCCCAGTAAAATGATCGACAAGGAAGGAATCAGGGTATTGACCAATTGCCAGCTAAGGCGTTGCTTCTTCACCCGATTTAAATCCAATAAACGGATTTTCAATTCGCGTGAACGGATATCAATCAAACCACTATCATCCAACATATAGTCGATGGCATTCACCAGAAAATCTTTATTCCCGTATTGAGTGCCAGTATATTGATCGTAACCCAATGGCATTGGTGCCCCTTTAGGCATATCGCTATTAACCACATTCATCTGGTTGCGGATAATATCACCATCCCCAACTATCAGCATTTGGTTTTCCACGCTTTCAGCTCTCAGCTTTAAGGGCTCCCCTCCTTCTTTGGGACGAACCCGATTTTGATACAAGGATTGAAATTTCCCCTCCAATAAAATAGCCAAGGGAATACCACTTTCGCGGAAACGCTCCCGGGGCGGTGGTTGATACAAATCGGCCAGGCTAATGATTGCCGGACTGGCCCTGCGCACGCTATAGGGTGAGGAACGCAAGAGGATGGTCTTCTTCACTCCTTCGGCAATTACCGTATCTAAACTTGAGGCAAACTGCAACCAAATGGCATTAAGGTCCTTAGCAATGGGATGCTTGCTCTGTGGCATTACCATGGGGAAGTAAATCCAGGGGCGAATCTTACGTTGATCATTCACACCTGCGGCTACCATGTCGCCAACAATATCTGTGTTTACCCGAACACCATACTTAAAAAGCAGATCATTCAATTGCAAGCGATCGAAAAGTGGCAAGCTCATAAACTGCGATTTCTCGCTTAGGCTATCCATGGAAGCTTCAATTCCGTCTAATAACCAAATGGTTCGACCACCATTCATCACATACTGATCGAGCAGATATTTATCCAAATCATTGAAGGCTTTGCGGGGCTTGGCAATAACCATGGCATCAAAGCGATTTAATCGTCGCTGTTGACCCGCAATGCTAATATCCTCATTGGTAGAATCACTCTTAAACTCGCGTATATTAAAGAGGTTAACCTGATAGTTATTACTTAATTCCCGGGCAAAATCGGCTACCTCACGGGGACCTAACTCATCATGCCCTTGCAGGAATCCCACCAATGGCTTATCCGATTGCGTCAAAGCCCGAATGGTATTGGCCAGGCTAAACTCCAAATTTTCGATGCTACTATTGATCTGCGATTCGGGGGATGCTCCTAATTGATCCTGAAGTAATAAGGCCGGGGCTTCCGATTCACCATAATTCAATAAGGCACCGGGGAATATGGTTTTCAGCGATGAGCCTCCATCCTTGTTCATCGATAGCTGATAGGGTTTTAAGCCCTTAAACTGCAATTGCTGAAACACCTCATTGGTTTCTTCCTCACTTGCATTTTCGGTAGGATCAATAAAGCTGTATTGCAAATTGGGATTATAGGCCCGGAATTCGTCCAACATTTGGCGGGTCTCCAATTGCAAGCGTTGAAAGCCAGCCGGGAAATCACCATCCAGGTACACCTTAACCAGCATTACATCATCAAAGCTTTCCAATAATTGAATGGTAGCATCCGACAGGCTATAGCGCTTTTCGGTGGTTAAATCGAGGCGGAAAAATTTAAGACTGCCTATAAAGTTAACGAGGAAAACGATCCCTATGAATAAAAGGAAGCGGACTATATCTCTTCTTTTCTTCATTACCATTTCCGACTTTGAATTACCACTCGAGTTGCCCCAATGAAGAGGGCAATCACGCTCACAAAATAGAGGAGATCACGACTATCCAGAACCCCACGGCTCATGGAAACATAATGCTCATTAATCCCCAATTTCAGGATTAGCAAATCAGCACTACCAAAGAGGTCGAAGCCAGCAATTTGATCAAATCCATAAAAGACAAAAAAGCAGAGGAACATAGCCAGTAAAAAGGCTACAATCTGATTATCAGTTAAGGATGAGGCGAATAAGCCAATACTCAAGAAGGCCCCTCCTAAAAAGAGTAAGCCAATATAGGATCCAAAAGTTCCGCCACTATCTAAATTACCTGCCGGGTTACCTAATTGGTAAACCGAATAATAATAAAGCAAGGTGGGTAGTAATGCCAAGAGCAAAAGGAACAAGCCCGCTACATACTTTGCCAGGATAATCTGTAAATCGGATAAGGGCTTGGTAAGCAAAATTTCGAGGGTGCCCGCTTTTTTCTCATCCGCGAAAAGCCGCATGCTCAAAGCCGGAATCAAGAATAAAAACACCCAGGGTGAGATGGTAAATAAATTCCCCAAAGAGGCATATCCACCATCGAGAATATTAAAATTACCGGGAAAGAGCCAAAGGAAGACCCCATTAATTAATAGGTATACCAGGATTACCAGGTAACCGATTATGCTTCCGAAGAAGGATCGTATTTCTTTCTGAATCAATGCTATCATCGCAGGGCTTCAATTTCTTGAGTACTCCAGGCTTGTGGCTTATCTGCAAAGAGCTGCTTGGTAAAAGCCCAAACGCCTTTAAAGAGGTCCGAATGGCGATAGGCTTCTAAATCTTCTTCTCCTTGCCACCAACTGTAGGTGAAGTAAACGTTGCTTTGATTCACATCGTTTAGGAGTAAGAGTCTTTCACAGCCCGGAAAAGACCGGATCTGTGCTTTATGCTGATGAAAGTTTTCCAAAAAATCAGGAACCGCTTCTTCGCGGAAGGTCATTTTTACTATCCGTACAATCATTCGTAACTAATACTGATTTCACTCATTATGCCCAAGCCTAAGAGGCTACTTGCGCCATTTACCTCCTGGCTGCGCGCATCGCGGTAAGCAATTTCCAGCAAACCTAAAGAATTAATCAGGGCCAGAACCCCATCTTGAGGATTATCCTGATAGGACCAAGCTATACGCGATAGAGAGCGATTACGGGGCAAATGTACTTCCAGACTGCGAGCATGCAAAGCTTCGCTTAAATCCTGGGCTTTTAGATTGGTAATAAGGTTTCCGTAATTATCTACATAAATAACATGGCCTTGAATTCGCCTGCGGCCGCCATCCAAATTGGGTTTAGGCATGCTCAAACTCTTAATTCGATCAACAGCTTTACCGAGCAAACTTAGGGCGCCACCTTGTGCTAAATGCACGGCTGCTTTGGCTAAGAAATCGCGTCCCGGAAACATAGTTCCGGCTTGCTCCCCAATTTCTACTCGGTGAATAGCTTTAGCTCTGCGCGCTCCTTGCAGAAGGCTCAAGACCCCATTATCTGCCGCGATAAAGTATTGACCATCGAGCTCCATGGCTAGCCACTTACCATCACCCGCCAATTCTCCGCATAAGATAAGGTGTACCGTAGCAGGGGGAAAGGCGCTGTAAGCATGCCCAATCACAAAGGCTGCCTCAATTAAATTCCCCGGGCCCATAGAATGACTTAAATCCAAAACTTTAAGCTCTGGCGCTAAAGTCGCCAAGACCCCATGCACCATGGCGCGGTAGGGATCTTTAAATCCATAATCAGAGCTTAATGTTATCAATGCCATAGACTTTATCCGATAGGAGGCAATCGGCCTTTTTGTTGTTATTTTGTAAAGCAAAAGTATTTAAAACAAGCGCAAGCTATAATCAAAGAATCACTAGTAATTTGAGTGAAAAAACACTAAGCGTGGCCTCGGTAGACCCTTTAGAAATTTATGGGGCCAACAACAAGTATCTCAATCTTATTAAAAGTTATTTCCCCGAATTGAAAATCACCGCCCGTGGTGAGCAAATCAAAGTGAATGGCGAAGAAAGCCAAATTTTGAAATTCGAGGAAAAGGTGGAGGAGATTGTAAACTACTTACACCGCTTTAATTCCTTAAGCGTAAATCAGGTGGATCGCATTCTGAAAGACGAAATGGTTTTGGATGCTAAAGACGCTCCGAATACCGACATTATACTGTACGGCACCAATGGTCAGCCGATTAAAGCGCGTACCCTGAACCAGCGCCGCATGATCAAATCCATCAACCATAATGATGTGATTTTCGCGGTAGGCCCGGCAGGTACCGGGAAAACCTATACAGCGGTGGCTTTGGCGGTTCGCGCCTTAAAAAACAAAGAGGTAAAGCGCATCATCCTTACCCGTCCTGCGGTAGAGGCTGGCGAAAACCTGGGATTTTTACCGGGCGACCTTAAAGAAAAGCTCGACCCCTATCTGCAGCCTTTATACGATGCTTTGCGTGATATGATTCCACCGGAAAAGCTTTCTTATTATCTAGAGAGCGGAACCATCCAAATTGCACCTTTGGCCTTTATGCGTGGGCGAACTTTGGATCGGGCCTTTGTAATTCTGGATGAAGCACAGAATACCACGCATGCCCAAATGAAGATGTTCCTTACCCGTATGGGAGCTTCAGCTAAATTTATTGTTACCGGCGATGCCAGCCAGATCGACTTGCCTCGCAAACAAATTTCAGGCTTAAAGGAGGCCCTGCGCATCCTTCAAAACATCGAAGGCATCGACACCATTTACCTGGAAGAAAACGACGTAATTCGTCACCAATTAGTTAAAAACATAATTCGCGCTTACGACAAGCAGGAAAAAGATGAAAGCAATCACAAAGACTAATTTTCAGTTCCCTGGTCAAACTTCTTTTTATCAGGGAAAGGTTCGGGATGTATACAGCCTTAGCAACAATCTTTTAGTGATGGTAGCTTCGGATCGAATTTCTGCTTTCGATGTGGTTCTTCCGAAGGGCATTCCTGGTAAAGGACAAGTATTAAATCAGATTGCCAATTTCTTTTTAGACGCAACCTCAGATATCGTTCCCAACTGGAAAACCGTAATGGCCGACCCCATGGTTACTATTGGCCAAAAAGCAGAACCTTTTAAGGTGGAAATGGTAATTCGCGGTTATCTAACCGGACATGCCTGGCGTACTTATAAGAGCGGGGGAAGGGAATTATGTGGTGTAGCTTTAGCCGAAGACATGGTGGAGAATCAGGCTTTCGCCGAAGCGATAATCACCCCTACCACTAAGGCAGATCAGGGATTGCATGATGAGGATATTAGTCGCGAAGCAATTTTGGCCCAAGGAATTGTTTCGGAAAGCGATTATCTCCAATTGGAGAAATATACCCGTGCTTTATTTCAACGTGGACAAGAAATGGCTCGTAAAAGAGGTTTAATTCTTGTGGATACCAAATACGAATTCGGTAAGAATGCCGCTGGTGAAATCATTTTGATCGATGAAATTCACACCCCTGACTCCTCTCGTTACTTCTATGCAGAAGGCTATGAAGAGCGTTTAGCCAATGGAGAAGCTCAAAGACAATTGAGTAAAGAATTCGTTCGAGAATGGTTAATGGCCAATGGCTTTCAGGGTAAGGAAGGACAAACTGTTCCCGAAATGACAGAGGCCTTTGTTCTGGAAGTTTCAGAGCGCTATGCTGAGCTTTTCGAAAAAATTACCGGACAGGATTTTAAAGCCGACACCAGTTCTGATCCAATGCAGAGGATGGAAGAAAACATAATAAAGCATCTAAAACAACTAGCATGAAAAAGTGGATTTTAGCCCTCATTCTCACCTTTAGCTTAGGCAGCTTACAAGCACAATTGGATTTCGGTTTAAGAGCCGGAGTAGGTTTAGCTAAAGCAGGAATCAGTGATTTCAACAGCGCCCAACAGGCCATTGAGGATATTGAAGACGCAGAACGCGAGTTAAGCTACCATGCGGGGATTTACTTTAAAATTAAAACCCCGGTCCTTTTTATTCAGCCCGAAGTTATCTTCTCGCAGGTAAGTCAAAGCGTGAATGCCCAACAATCTGGGACCACTGCAGAACGCAGTTTGGAATTGGATATGAGTAGAGTCGACATCCCGCTTTTAATTGGTAAACAATTTGGTCCCTTGCGATTAATGGCTGGCCCCGTTTACAGCGCCAATATCAGCGACTTAAGCGGTAATATCGATTCTGATCTTAAATCCGGAACCTTTGGTTATCAATTGGGCCTCGGTTTCGAAATCAAGAAGCTATTGATTGACGTGCGTTATGAAGGAGCATTTTCACCTTGGGCTTCCAATCTGATTGTCGATCAAACTGAATATCAAGTAGACCTTCGCACCAGCCAAATTCTGGTTTGCTTAGGTTTCGAGCTGTTCTAAATCTATTCGGCTTGCGCCGGAAGGGACATTAGGGTAAATTCACCCGATAAGATTCCTAATTTGAGGAACTCCATATAGCTGGGCTCATTACTAATTGGGGTCATCAGATGATGTACCCTTTCCCAACTTTTTAGTTTATCGTTCAATTTGTAAAAGAGATAGCCTTTTAATTGACCTTCTTCAATCACAAAAACCGAACGTTCTGCACTTTGACGACCTTTGGCTTGAACCAAGGCTTTTTCTGGCATATCCATTAAAAAAGGCAAGGGATCTTTACCATTACGACCTTTCAAGCCTCTTTGATACATGCGTAAAGCACGATTGGCTGCTTGTTGATTAGATGCCTTAAGTACGGGCTTTTTCTTGCCAGCCTTTGCCAGTTCATTTACACTTAAAGCTGGAGGACTTTGACGCTTATCAATAAAAACCCCCACCTGCAAATTGCTCGGCTGAATACGATTAAAAGGAGGATGCGATAAATTCAATTCCTCCTGTTTCTTGATTCGAGCAATAAGCCAATTCCCGGTTGGTTCTACTTTGAGGCTATGGGTTTGATCTTTTAAAGCAACGATACGCTCGCTATCGCCAATGAACAGACGATTGATAGCGGCCTTAATATTATCCGAAGCCCCCAGGTAAATCAACTTACCATGGCGATCATGTAAATAATAAATACCACGGTTGTGCTTTACCGAGCGTAGCAGGTCTCGAATCTTATCCTTGTGATAATCTCCTTCCAGAATGCTTTGCTCAAAGGAATTGATCCCTTTACTCTGATCTTTATCGCGAAGAATTTCAAACAATTCCAGAGTGGCTCGGGCATCATGCTCTGCCCGATGTTTAGCGGGACGCGTTAAACCCAATTCCTCACAAAGAGAATCCAGACCATAACTCTTTAAACCGGGAATTAAAGACTCGGCCAGGGAAATGGTATCAAGAGTAGATCTTTCGAATTGATAGCCTAAACGATCAAATTCCTGGCGAATCATTCGATAATCGAACTCCACATTATGGCCTACAATTACAGCATCTTGAGTGATATCAATTAAGCGCTTGGCAATTTCATGGAAACGAGGGGCTCGTAAAAGCATTTTATCCGTAATCCCGGTAATCTTCTGAACGTAGGGCTGCACCTTACGATGTGGATGAACGAGACTGATCAATTGATCGACAATTTCCTCACCATCGTAGCGGAATGCTGCAATCTCAATCATTGACTCCTTTCCGAAAGGACCTCCACTGGATTCAATGTCCACAACACAATACATAAGGCGAAGATATTTATTATTCAAAAAATTGCGGCACGAGCAAGGCGTATGTATTTACTTTGTGGGCGAATGGAAATCCACTTTCGGCGGCATATTGGCTCTATCGCTCTTATTGCGACAATTCTGTTTTTTTCTGCTCCGCTGGAAGCGCAAGATATTTCGTTGGATAGCATTCTACATAAAGCTCGTACCCTCAGGCCTCAAAATCTTAAAAAATATTACAGCTACAAAAGTAGATTTAAAGAAAGATGTAAGGCTCATGTTCAGGAAGTTCCTTTCGAGGTATGGCCCGTTTCCGGTGTTTTAATTCCTGCTCAAAAAGATACCGGGCTAGCTTATTACAGTGAGGCATTAATTGATGCCCGCTATGGTGGCCCACAACACTATTTTCAGGATGTGCTAATAAAACGTGAAGCCGGAAAGGTGCCCATACCCAATTGGCAGCAATTACCAGCTTACGATTTTAACCTCCTTCAGAAAAGGATTTACCTCAATGAAGCTTTCGACCGAGGCTTTGTGAGCCCTTTAAGTGAAGAAGGTGCAGACATCTATCTTTTTGAGCTCACCAGCCTAAACCATGAAAAGCAGGTTGCCCGCATTGCCTTTGCTCCTCGTAAGGAGAAGTTCCCGGCGATGACTGGCTTTATTGACCTGCACTTAGCATCCGGCCTGCCTCTGCATGCCCAATTCAATATTTCGGCAAATAACCAATTGGAATTATTGGACAGTATTGCGGTGGTACAAAACTTCAAATGGGAAAAGGGAATCTATAGAGCCCAGGACCAACAAATAGAGATCTATCTCAATTTATTTCACTTTCGTGGTTATTATCAGGTAAGCCTGGAATATGAGCAATTCCGCTATCGAGAAATCTGGCAAAAAAGCGAGTTTGATGATTTGGTTTTTGATTTAAAATCCAGCGAATTCAATACTGATAGCAGCTATTGGCAAAGCTGGAAACGAAGTCCGCAAATAAGTAAGTACCTGGATTCTCTACAAATTTCACCTACTCGCAAGCAGCAATTCCGCAGTTTTGGGCGCAGTCGTCTGGACCCAGGACCTTATCGCTTCTACAAGAATATTTTTAGGGGCTATACCCGTCGCAATGAGAACTTCTTCTGGGATTTACCCCCACTTTACAAGGGATTGGGCTTTAACCCGGTGGAAGGTCTGTATTGGAAGGGACAAAGCCGCATTGGTTATGCGAATTCGGATCATGAAATCAGCCTGCGTTTACAAGCTCGTATGGGTACCGCGGACCAAAGGATTAAACCCATGGCCGAATTAAGCTGGCAGGGAGATTTGAGCAATCCTATCCAGTTAAGCTTGGAGGCTGGCTCCGACTACCGACAATTTAATGAGGAAGAACCCATATTGCCGGTTTTAAGCACTATCTACAACTTAGTACTAGCCCGAAATTATATTAGCCTTTACGGCAAGGACTACCTTAAGCTCAAATACCAGAGTGAATCTTTAAGTGGTCTTACCCTTGGTTTGGATGCTGAATATGCCTGGCGCTACCCCCTCTTTAATCGCAGCAATTTTAGCTTGGTGGATGCAGATGCAGATTATGTTAGCAATAATCAAGGATTCGCCCCAAACATCAACCCGGGAGGTTTCAAGGCTCATAATTCCATGCGCTTTGACTTGAGCTTTAGCTTTCAATTTGGCGACCGATATGAGCGCCGTTATAATCAACGCTTTCAGGATGTGTTAAAAGGAAGACGCAGCTTAAAAGTGCGCTCGCCCAAGATCTATTATGATCTAAAAGTTGGAGTCCCCACCTTTGCCGCAGAAACGGATTTCATATTTCAAAGCTTAGGCATTCAACATCAATTCAGATGGGGAAATATTGGCTTATCCCAATTCGACATCAGTGGTGGACACTTCCTGCGCAATCGCAATGTTCCCTTTATTGATTACCGACATTTTGATGGAGTGCAAATCTTCTTTTTGCAACCCAGTACCAGTCGATCGGCGCGCATTAAACAATTCAGCACCCTACCCTATTACAGCTACAGCACTACCGACGCTTACTTTGAACTTCATTACGAGCACAATTTCGATGGAGCCTTACTTTCCAATAATAACTTTTTGCGTCGTTATAAAATCCACAGCCTGGCCGGATTCAATTCCTTGCATCTTTTAAATGAGAAAGCTTTTATCGAAGTGTTCTTTGGATTCGATAATATCTTTAAGATCCTTAGGGTGGAATTGGCCGGAGGTCTGGATAATTTCAATCGTCTAAGACCCTCACTCCGCGTGGGCTTCGACTTCCGTTACGACTATTATCAAAAAAATCGCCGCTAGCTTGTTCCAACCCTTTTGGCTCAGGGGCCATCTTTAGGGAAAACAAGACTATGAAGTACAAGGCAATGATTGCCGCCCTGTCTCTGCTATTCTTGAGCAGTTGCTTAACTGACCCTTGGGGAGATTATGGGTATCCGGAATCAAACTACAAACCCATTTTAATGGAGCGCAGTTCGCTAGAGAGCTCTGTAAAATTAGTGGACCCACAAGCCATTAAAAACTTTGGCAAAATCTACCGCTACAATGACCTGCTTTTTATTAATGAGGTATACGAAGGGATACATATCATTAACAATGCAGATCCTGCAAACCCGGTAAATATTGGTTTTATCACTATCCCCGGCAATATCGATATCGCTATTAAGAACGGCTATATCTATGCGGATAATGCGGTGGACCTGATTGTAATATCCTACGACGGACAAAATGTGCAAGTAGTGGATCGTAACCGAGAGGTATTCCCAGAACTTCCTGCTCCGGATGGCTATTACAGCAGCGATCTTTCGGAGAGACCGGACAATACCATAATTGTTAAATGGAAAGAGAAATGAAAAAGTACATCAGTATCCTGGCCATCGCCTTATTATGGTCTTGCGAATCCGATTCTAATAGCGACACTTCCAATGGTGGAGGCGCAGGGCAAGGTGGAAGCTTAGCTCGATTTACCATTGCCGGAGATCATCTCTATGCAGTGCATAACCAGAGCCTCAATGTCTTTGACATTTCCAATAATGCCAATGCCATCTATCTGAGTAAGCACGAATTGTTTACTACCGTTGAAACGATTTTTACCCGTGACAGTAATACCATTTTTATCGGTTCTACATCCGGGATGTTTATTTATGATGTGAGCAGTGCACCCAGCATTCAGCGTTTAAGCACCTATCAGCATATCGTATCCTGTGATCCGGTCGTGGCCAATAGTGACTATGCCTATGTAACGCTGCGCTCCGATCAAAACAATAACTTCTGCTGGCGAGGAGTAAATCAATTGGATATTGTAGACATCCGCGATTTGAGTAATCCTAAATTGGTAAGTAGCTTCCCTATGGTAAGTCCTCGTGGACTTGGCCTTTATGGCGATACGCTATTGGTTTGTGATGAAGGCTTAAAGGTGCTCAATGTTGCAGATCCTAATTCGATAAAATTGATCGATGTTGATGAAGACTTCAAGGCTTTTGACCTTATTCCCTACGGAAACCTAATTATTGCGGTGGCCGAAGATGGATTAAGTCAATATCGCTACCATAAAGGCAAGCTTAACCTTTTAAGCCGACTCTAATGAAACGACTTATAACTATCCTTCTAATCTCATTGCTTGGCTATTCTATGATGGCACAGAATGATGGGACTGAAAAAGACAAGAAAGACATCCCTACCCCGGAATGGCAGATTGGCCTGGTAGTAACAGATATCGTTATTCCTTCAATAAGTCTAGACGCCAGTATTGAAGTGGCCCCCCGAAACCACATTGGTATTCGACTGGCTAGTCCACAATATCAGTCCTTCTCTGACTATGATCTTTACCAGCGTAGCAATTGGGCTTTTAAAGGAGGTATTTATCATAAGGTTTTCATGCCCCTGGACGAATACGATATGTTCACCTTTCGCCACGGGATTCGCTTTGGGATTTCTGAGTTGGAATTCGACGCCACCGTTTGGGATCCTTATCAAAACAATGGTAATACCTATTTAGAATACCGGGATGTAAGCTATAGCGACCAGCCCATTAGCCTGGGTTATGAGATAATGGCGGGCTGGCAGAACAACTTCAAAAGCTTGTACTTCGAGATCTATTTCGGCCTAAGCTATGAGTTCATCAATAATGCTTCTGACCTAAAGGCTGTTGAATACAAGGGCGAGGATTTCAGTTTGGATTACTTCGGACCAGGCTATGAATACAACAGCAGCATTCGTCCTATAATGGGCTTGGTAATAGGTTTAACTGATCCTTATTAATTCCGAGCTCCGAAAATACTGGAGCCAATGCGCACCATGGTAGAACCCTCTTCCATCGCGATTTTATAATCTCCGCTCATTCCCATACTGAGCACTTTAAAATAGTCCTTCTCAAAGAGTTCCTGCTTTAGCTGATGAAAAAATTGGCTTAGGCCACGGAACTCTTTTCGTACCTGGTTCTGATTATCGGTGAATGTCGCCATCCCCATTAAGCCGCAAATCCGAATATTAGGATACAGGCTTTCCAGATCTTTACTAAACAACACTTGGGCCTCATCATAATCGAAACCAAATTTGCTGTCTTCCTCTGCAATGTGAATTTGCACCAAGCAGTCAATGCAACGATCAACTTTGGATGCTTCCTTATTTAAGGTCTTAATACGCTTCTCCTTATCCATTCCATGAACAAGGGAAACAAAGGGAGCCATGTATTTGATCTTGTTGTCTTGAACATGGCCGATCATATGCCATTCTATGTCCTTGGGAAGAGCCTCTGCCTTATCACACATCTCCTGAATACGATTCTCTCCAAAAATCCGCTGGCCGGCCTCATAGGCCTCCTGAATCGCAGCCTTGGGTTTGGTTTTAGAAACCGCTACCAATTGCACCTCTGCCGGCAATCCGGCTTTGATTTGAACTAAATTCTCTGCTATCGACATGGGGCAATTTTAAATAAAAAAAGCCCTTCAACTCAAGGCTGAAGGGCTTTAAATTTTGAAAACTTGTATTTTATTTACAAGCCGTTCACGTATAAGGTCAAGCTAGACTTCAAGTTAGAAGCTTTCTTGTCGTGAATAATGTTTTTCTTCGCTAATTTATCTACCATAGCAATTACTTCTGGAAGACGTTTTGCAGCAGCACCTTTATCGGTTTCTTCCCGTAAAGCACGAACGGCATTACGAGCAGTTTTATGCTGGTAGCGATTCAACACACGCTTTTTTTCGTTAGCGCGAATTCTCTTTAATGCGGACTTGTGATTTGCCATAACTTTTTACTTGCAGCCCCTAGGAGAATCGAACTCCTCTTTCCAGGATGAAAACCTGGCGTCCTAACCGATAGACGAAGGGGCCTTGGGTGTCCCGTTTAATTTTGGGAGTGCAAATGTAAGGGCATTTTAGAATTCCGCAAAGGGTCTGCTAGAAATTTTTGACCTTTTTCCCGCATTTTTCCTCAAATAGCTGAAATCCAGTTCAATTATTTTATCAGTAAGCCTTCGCAAAAATCACCCTGCCTTTACTAGGAGCACCGGTATACACACATTTACCCTCTTCTGCCTGCTGATCCAATGGAATGCAGCGAATGGTAGCCTTGGTTTCTGCCTTAATTTTTTCTTCCGTTTCTGAGCTTCCGTCCCAATGTGCCCAAACAAAACCACCCGCTTCGATCTTGGCTTTAAAATCCTCCCAATCATCAGAAGTATAACTATGGCTTTCACGAAAGTCTTTAGCCTTGTTTAAGAGGTTGGTTTGAATCTCCTCCAATAAGGATGCTACCTGGTCCTCTAAGCTATCTACGGATACTACTTCTTTGGTCAGGGTATCACGACGTGCCAGCTCCACAGTATTATTCTCCATGTCACGCGGCCCCATTGCAATACGCAAAGGCACTCCTTTTAATTCATACTCCGCAAATTTCCAACCTGGTTTATGGGTATCACGATTATCAAATTTCACTCGAATCCCTTTTGCTCTCAGTCGGCCTTGAATCTCATTCACCTTCTCGGAGATTTGATCTAATTGCTCCTGCCCTTTATAAATGGGTACAATCACCACTTGATAAGGTGCTAAGTTTGGAGGCAATACCAATCCTTGATCATCAGAATGAGTCATCACCAATGCTCCCATCAAACGAGTACTTACCCCCCAGGAGGTAGCCCAAACATATTCTTCTTTCCCCTCTTTAGATGCATATTTCACATCAAAGGCCTTGGCAAAGTTCTGCCCCAGAAAGTGACTGGTACCAGCCTGCAGTGCTTTACCATCTTGCATCATTGCTTCGATACAATAGGTTTCTTCGGCACCTGCAAAGCGCTCACTTTCTGTTTTTAAACCTTGGATTACAGGAATCGCCATGAAGTTTTCTGCGAATTCTGAGTAGATCCCTAACATGGTTTCCGCTTCTTCGATTGCCTCTTCACGATTAGCATGAGCGGTATGTCCTTCTTGCCAAAGAAACTCTGCTGTACGCAAGAATAAACGAGTACGCATTTCCCAACGCACAACATTTGCCCACTGATTTATCTTTAAAGGTAAATCTCGGTAACTTTGAATCCAGTTTTTGTAGGTGTCCCAGATAATAGTCTCGGAGGTTGGGCGAACAATAAGTTCTTCCTCCAAGCGAGCATCAGGGTCTACCACCACACCTTTACCTTCATCATCATTCTTTAAACGATAATGCGTAACCACAGCACATTCTTTAGCAAAGCCTTCTACGTGACTCGCCTCGCGAGAGAAAAAGGACTTGGGAATGAAAAGCGGGAAATACGCATTTTCGTGTCCGGTTTCTTTAAACATGCGGTCGAGTTCGGCTTGCATTTTTTCCCAAATCGCATAGCCGTAAGGCTTTATCACCATGGAACCACGAACGGCACTGTTCTCTGCGAGATCCGCACGAACCACCAGTTCATTGTACCATTTAGAATAGTCTTCCGATCTTTTCGTTAACTTCTGAGCCATGAATTTTGTAAATGGTATGGAGTTTGTTTTATTCCTATACGGCAAAACTAAGTATTTAACGAATCCCTAAAATGAAAGTCATGAAAAAGCTAGTTACCTACGCCTTTGCAAGCATTTTCGCATTGAGTGCTTGCGGCTCCAAAACTCAAACCGTAAATAATTATTACGACGACGGTCTGTACTCCGAGCCAGGCTACGCAGAAAACACTCCAGCTAGCCAGCAAAATGACTTCAGCTTGGAGGATGTTGATCCCGATTCTAAATCAGCCGAAGAATTGGATTATTATGATCCTAATGATAATTCAAGCACCAACCAGTCTTTAGCTGGCAATGGCACTACCGTTATCAATAACTATTATTCTCCTTCTTATCGCAATCCAGGATGGAACAACAACTATTACTGGAATGGTTACGGATGGAATAACTGGGCCTTTAACAACTACTATTACGATCCTTTCTTTGACCCCTACTATTGCAGTGCCTGGGGACCTTCCTGGGGATTCCGGTGGGGATACAGCTCATGGGGATGGAGATCCAGATGGGGATGGAATGCCGGTTGGGGACCTGGTTATTACGGCGGTGGATGGTATGGATATAATTCCTACTGGGCCGGTTACAACAATGGATATTATAATGGTTACTACAATGGAGCCTATGATTCCTATGGACGCAACCGTCTTTATACCGGACCTCGTGGAAGCTATGGTCGCGCCGGATCTTATAATGTTGCATCCAGAAGTGGTGTAACCAGTCGTAGAACGGCTTATGCCACTACCGGCAGAACCACTCGTGGTAAAACCAATGCCACTACTTCTGGTCGGATAAACCGCTCCGAAGTTCGCAGCAGTCGTTTTAGTACCAATAACATCAATACTCGTTCGGCCAGCACTACTTCTCGTGTAAGTACTACCGGAAGAAGCACCGCTTCTAGCAGCAGCCCAGTACGCACCAGTAGATATACTAGTAATGTAAATCGTAGTAATGGTTACACCGCTACTCCTAGTGGCAGAAGCTCCAGTGCCAGTACTACTCGGACCAGCACCAGAACTAACACTAGTACCCGTGGCTCAAACTACAGCAATCAAGGTCGTAGTACAAGCCGAACCAGCACTGTAACTCGCAGTAGCCAAAGTGAAGGCAGCAGCCATGCTCAAAGCTCTGGAAACACCAATCGCTCGAATAGCAATTATCAAAGTCGTAGTCAGAGAACTCAGACTTTCCAAAGACAGAATAGTAGCAATTCTTCGAACCGTTATCAATCTGGCAGCTCCAGGACTAACAGCAACAACCGTAGCTATACTCCTTCAAGCAATAGCCGCAGTAACAGTAGCAATCGTAGTTACACGCCTTCCAGCTCTAGTCGCAGTAACTCCAGCTACAATCGTTCTTCAGGTTCTTCACGTAGCTCAGGCTCTGCGGGTCGTTCCTCTTCTGGCTCTTCACGCAGCAGTAGTGGTAGCAGCCGCTCATCCGGCTCCAGTCGCTCTTCAAGCTCTAGCCGCTCTGGCCGCGGACGTTAGTCAAATTGATAAAAACGAAAACTTTGAATATCATGAAAAAGCTAAGTCTCTTGATTCTGGGTCTCTGCTCTGGATTACTTAGTGCCCAAACAGCAGATGACGTAGAACTCTTTCAACTGAGAAATTTACATGGCACCCCTCGCTATACTGCAATGGGGGGTGCTTTTACCGCCCTCGGCAACGATTTTAGCGCCTATAGCATCAACCCTGCATCAGCCGCAGTAAATCGTTATAGCGACCTGGGTTTCACCCTGGGCTTCAATAATCGTAATGGAAATTATTCCAATTTCTATGGGCAAAATGGTTCCGAAAATAATTTCGACCTCAACTTCGAAAACGTAGGTCTAAACCTCATCCTCAATCCAGATGATGCCAATCGCTTTTCATTAGCCTTTAGCACTACTAAGCTTGCTGATTTTGATCGCAGCTTTAATTTGGATGGATTAAACAACACTTACACTTTAGGTCAGTATTGGGCCGAAAGTTCAGCCGGACAGCATATCGATAATATTAGCTGGGATGCTTACGCCGCCTGGCAAGCCTACCTCCTGGTTTCCACCAATGATACCATCGACCCCGATGGATTCGCCTACGGACAAGATGATGGCAATGGTAATATTATCGCGAATAGCACCTTACGCTATACCTTTAATCAGGATGGTTCTTTTAATGAGACCAATATTGTGATGGGATTAGATCAAGGAGGGAAAGTCTACTATGGTTTATCCTTTGCCTTCCCTACTTTGAGTTTTCGTCGGGAAGAGTTTATCACCGAATACAATCTCAATACCGCAAATCCTCCCTACAGCGCCAATCAGTACACCTATCGTCGCTTAAATGATATTTATGCGAATGGTTTCAATATGAAGTTTGGCTTTATTTACCGCCCCATCCCTGAATTACGGATTGGTGCATCCTATCAAAGCCCTAGCTGGTATACGGTTAATCAATTTTATGAATCTGATGTAGAGGCAAATTTCAACCAGGAGCCTTATTCTGGAGTTGGTACCGCTACTCAAAGTGATATTCTTGAAACAGGACAATATGCCTATCGTCTTCGAACTCCAGCCATTTACCGCGCCGGTGTAGCAAGTGTAATCGGAAAGTTCCTGATTCTAAGTGTAGACTATTACTACCAAAATCAAGGTAACACTCAATTATACACCAATAATAACAGCTTTAACATCAGCGAAAGCTTATTGCAAACTGATTATCAGCCTGGTATCGATCAACTTTATCGAAATGGTCGTCAAACCATTTCTGCTGGAGCAGAAGTGCGAATCAAAAAGATTTTCCTTCGCGGTGGTTACCGTTATGATGAGTCGGTTTACGGTGATGACTATCAAGAGAACACTGTTGGGGCCATGCAATCTGTAAGCTGTGGATTGGGTTACAAAAGTGGTCCCTGGAGTTTTGATCTGGCCTGGATTAATAGCAGTCGTGATCGCACTTACGCCCTTTACCGCGGTGTTGATCAGAGCAATCAAAGTTTTGAAGTACTTCAGGACCTGGACTTGACCGAAGTCTCCAACAATATAGTCGCAGGGGTCACCCTTAAGTTTTAATATTAAGCCGGCAATCAGCCGGCTTTTTTGTTTCTACCCTTGCTGGGAAAAGGCAAATAAGCATCGATGCTATACAATATGAGCATCCTTGAAATTGTCTTAAATTCGGGCCTCTCTTTAAAGCAACCAAAAATTAAGAGTATGCTCCGAAATAAATACCTCCTTCTCAGCACATTATTGGCATTTGGGCTCCAAGCTCAAGATTCATTGGTAGACAAGGTTTCCTTAGGCGGACTCAGTTTTCGAAATATTGGCCCGGCCCTAACTTCCGGGCGTATTGCCGACATAGCCGTAAACCCAAAGAACTCTAGTGAATATTATGTCGGAGTAGCGAGTGGAGGTCTTTGGAAAACAAACAATCACGGTACTACCTACAGCCCGGTATTTGACTCACAAAGCTCCTACTCGATTGGATGTGTGGCCATTGACCCTAAAAACCCCAATATTGTTTGGGTGGGTAGTGGTGAAAACAATAACCAACGCTCGGTGCCTTATGGAGATGGCTTGTATAAAAGCACCGACGGAGGAAGCTCCTGGAAAAAGGTAGGTCTTGAAAACTCGGAGCATATTGGTATGATCGCCATTCACCCGGATGACCCTAACAAAGTATTTGTTGCTGCTTATGGCCCCTTATGGAGCGCGGGAGGTGATCGAGGAGTTTACCGCACTACCGATGGCGGTGCCAGTTGGGAGAAAGTTCTGGATGTTTCAGAAAATACCGGCTTTAATGAGGTACACTTCGACCCGAATAACCCCATGGTGCTGTATGCAACCGCTCACCAACGTCGTCGTCATGTTTGGACCTACGTTAGCGGTGGACCAGAAAGTGGTATCTATAAAAGTACTGATGGCGGTAAAAGCTGGAAGGAATTAAAGAAGGGCTTGCCTTCTGAAAAAGGTAGAATTAGCTTAGGCTTAAGTAAGCATAACCCGGACCTACTTTATGCCATGGTAGAAGAACATGGTTTCTACCGGAGTGATGATCGAGGTGCTTCCTTCCGAAAGGTAAATGATTACAATACCAGCGGTAACTATTATGTAGAATTAGTGGTAGACCCTAAAGACCCGCAAGTTGTTTATTCTATGGACACCTACATGCATGTTAGTCGCGATGGTGGCCAGAGCTGGAATCCGGTTCCTGAAAACAACAAGCATGTGGACAATCACTGCCTTTGGATCAACCCGAAGGACACTAAGCAAATGATAGCTGGCTGTGATGGTGGATTATATGAAACCTGGGATGGGGGCCAAAATTGGCATTTCAAACCTAATTTACCGGTAACTCAATTTTACCGTGTTGCGGTGGATAATGCCGAACCATTTTACAATGTATATGGAGGTACTCAAGACAATTTTAGCTTAGGTGGACCTTCACAAACCATTAATTCAAGAGGAGTAGTCAACTCTGATTGGTATGTGACCAATACCGGCGATGGATTTGAAAGTCAGATTGACCCCAAAAACCCAGATATTGTTTATGCCCAGGCACAATATGGTTGGTTAGTGCGTTATGATCGTCGCAGTGGTGAATCAGTTGGAATTAAACCCAGCCCTAATAAAGGGGAAAAAGCTTACCGTTGGAACTGGGATGCACCTCTATTAATTAGCCCGCACAATCACAAACGTCTGTATTTTGCCGCTAACAAAGTTTTCCGTAGTGATGATCGCGGTGATAATTGGACGGTGATATCCCCGGATTTAAGTCAGCAAATTGATCGCCACAGCTTAAAAGTAATGGGCAAGGTGCAATCGGTTGATGCTATTGCCTATGATAAATCCACCTCCGTATATGGCAATATTGTGGCTTTGGATGAATCGCCTCTCAAGGAAGGGCTACTCTACATTGGAACCGATGATGGCTTAATTCAGGTGAGCGAAGATGGAGGTAAAAACTGGCGTAAGATTAGCGAATTTCCAGGCGTTCCTAAGAACACTTATGTCAACCAGGTATTAGCGGATTTATTTGATGAGAACACCGTTTATGCTCTGTTCAACAATCACAAGAATGGAGATTTCAAACCCTATGTATTAAAGAGCAGCGACAAAGGCTCTACTTGGACTAAAATCAATGCTAATTTACCAGAGCGAGGTTCTGTATATGCTATGCGTCAGGACCATATTAAAAAGGATTTGCTATTCATTGGAACAGAGTTCGGAGTGCAATTTAGTATCAATGGAGGTAAAAGCTGGCGCGCTTTAAGTGCAGGATTACCTACCATCGCGATTCGGGATTTGGATATTCAACGTCGGGAAAACGACTTAGTGTTGGCAAGCTTTGGACGAGGTTTTTACATCCTGGATGATTACAGAGCTTTGAGAGAATTAAGTGAAAGTAATCTTCAAAATGAGGCACACCTCTTCCCTACTAAAACAACGAAGCTATTTTTCGAGGCCAGTCCGCTGGGATACGGCCAGAAAGGATTTATGGGGGCCAGCTATTATGCGGCGCCAAATCCTAAACGGGAAGTTTGTTTCAATCTCTACATTAAAGATTTGAAGCAAGGCTTAAAAGCAAAACGCAAGGAAATTGAAACCAAAGCCAAGAAGGAAGGAAAGGATATAGTTTATCCAAGCCTGGAACGGTTAAAGGCTGAAAATGATGAAGAATCCACTTATCTATTATTTGTGATAATGGATAATGAGGACAAAGAAATTCGTCGATTCACCAGCCGTCCTTCTAAGGGTCTCAATCGTTATTATTGGGATGGCACCTTAGGAAACCGTGCCTATTCGAATTCTAAGGGCGAGCCTTTCACCTCAGCAGGATCGGCCAATTTAGCGGCTCCTGGAACTTATCAGGTGGAGGTATTTATCTCAGAAAATGGAACACTAAGACCTTTGAATGTAAAGCAGAGCTTCCAAATCGAATGGCTCAACAACAATACCTTCAAAGCTTCGGACTATAATAAGCTTCATGAATTTCAGGATAGTCTGGAAACCATCCGAAGAGAAATCGTTGCTTTAAATCAATTGCACAGCAAACTGGAAAAACGCACTAAAGAATTAAAAGCTTTAGCTCGAAATACCCCAGGAGCGCCCTTAACCATCTTGAATGATTTACAAAAAATCGAGCAGGACCTTGATGTATTGGCCGTCAAACTTGGTGGAGATCCAATTCGAGAGAAATACTATTTCGAAACCGCTCCGGGATTAATGCAACGACTAAACTCCGCCATTTGGAATTCTTATTCTACCAGTTCTGCTCCTACTGGAGAGCAGCGTAAAAACTTAAGGATTCTCAATCAAGAGCGCTTGCCATTGGAGACTGAAATCAAACGTATTGAAAAGGAATTGCAAAATTTCTACAGCATACTATTAAACAGTGGCGCCCCTTATCTGGATGGTGAGATGGACTAAAACCCAATTATATTGTAAAGAAAGCCACCTTTTTCAGGGTGGCTTTTTTATTTGTTAGACACTGGTATTCTGCTGATTACCAACTGAAGTTACAAAACTTGCCTTTCCAATTACTTTCCAAAGGCAAAACCTGCACATGCATATCTACGGGATAAAGCAAAATTGAGGTCATCAAAACCAACCTTAACCAAACAAAACCGATGACCTATCGATTAATTCTGACGCGAAGCCTGGGAATATTCCTGGCTTCGCTTTCGCTTTCCGCACAAGATTCTGGCAATTACTTTAATGATAGCACCTCATCTCGCTATCGCTACGATCTCGAAAGCCATCAATACGCGACTATTCCCGCGGGCACCTCTATCAATGATTTAGATCCTTTAGAAAAGGAATTGTTGAAACCGCTATGGGATGTTCAAAAAATCAGCTCAGGAATAAATTCCTCCAACGAGCCTTATTTTGAAATCCAAAACATCAGCAACAATTCTATTGAAGATTGGCTTTCAAAACCTTATCGCCAGTTGCTTACTCCTTCTGGAAGTTATGGTTTTGATTCTTTAGGAAATGAAGTTTACTACTTCCCTAATAATCCGGTAGAGAATTTCGACCTGCAGGATCAAATCAATAAGATTCAATCCGATGGTTTTCAACCAATCATGATGTTCTTTCCGAATAAACGAGATGATTTTGTTCAGAATGCATTAGACCAAGGAGCCACAATGCTCAATCATCAGGACAATGCCTTCACATTAATTCTTGGTGAAGCAGAAGTTCGGATAGAACCTGAAACCAAAACAATACATAATCGCTATCGAATCGAGAACACCCAGTTTGAAGTCACCACGGCCTATACCCTACTTTCCCCATACGGCTATGTCCCAATTTGGGAGAAGGAAAGTAGGCAGCGTTTGGATGTAGATCATCCAATAAACCTGATTAATCAAAGGACCTTTCGCAATCATGTGGTCGAGGACCTTTATGATAAAATCGAAAAGTATACTGATAAAGCTTATTTACAAGTATATCCCAACCCAGTAGTTTCAGAATTTGAAATAATACTGCGTGGCCTTCCAGAAGCTCAGGTAAGTCTGATCCAGATTCGGGATCATTTTGGAAATATCCTATACAGCTATTCAAATCCCTCGATTGATCAGAACATTATTCATTTGGATGGTTCTACTTACCCCTCTGGAGTACTAATCCTCTTAGTCTATACCCAGGAAGGCATTTTCACTGAAACCCTAACCAAAATCTAAGTCATGAAATTGCTTTATACTTCGCTATTCAATCTATTTCTAGCCTCTTCGATTTTTGCTCAGATAGAAGTTATCTCAACAGATTCCTTACGAGCTATTGATACTGATCCAGAAGGAGGAAGCTCTGGTGGTCTGGTCGGCGGATCTACACTTTACAATTCGGACAGCAGTTTAGTAGGCAGAAAACTTGTCTTTTGGATTCATGGCTTAGCAGGAAATGAACATTCATGGAACCGCATTCAAGCATCTACGGAAAACCAAACAGGCAATCCTATTCCCGATTACCCGGAACGAAATGTAGAGGGTTACGCCCTTAGTTATAAAGGCAGTGAAAACTTGAATATCTTTCAATTAGGCGGCCATGTAAATAATGGTTTGATGGAAACCTGGCGAGTTTCTATCCCCCGGCGCGATACCCTTGATGTTCGAAATAATTTTGCTATCGCTCATAGTCAAGGTGGTATAGTCGCTCGCGCTATTCGCTACATGAATCTAGTAGATTCCTCAAATTACCATTGGCAATTTGGAGCCTTAGCAACATTTGGCAGTCCCCACCGAGGGGCCCAAATCATTAATTCTACTCAGACTGGAGGGCTTATCCAAACCTGGATTGATGATGGCTGCAAAAAGATTTCTAGGGGCGAAATACAAACCTTTGTTAGCACACGCTGGTGGCTGGATGCTCTAATTAGTACCAGTACGGTCAATTCCTTTTCGACCTTGACTTGTAATGGACTCAACAAAATGGCTTTACCTATACTGATCAATGCCATTCGAAAACCCGTAGGTGCAGACTATGCGGTAGGAGCTGATAACCTGGCAAAGCTGGATAGCATGGCCTATTTAGACACTATGAAGGTGGTCACTTTTTATGGTGTGGAGCAGGAACCGGTACTCTGGCGAACTATCCATAGCATGACCTATACCAAAGACTCGTCCATTGCGGGCAACCCTCTTTCGACAGATCCTTTTGGATTAAATGATGATGATGAGCTCCCAATATTTGTCAATCATAAAATATCAAGCTATCACGCAAAATGGTCAAGCCATAATTCAAGATCAAATCAATTATGGTATCAAATCACTTTGAAGAGTAAAAATGAAAAGGAGAAAGCGGAAATCTATCGAAACGCCCATGATTGGTTAGCCTATGCAAATCTCAATTGGAAGCGATTCATTGGTGCCAGAAAAGATACGACATATATCGATGGCTACCATTGTGAATGCTTGGTAAACCTGGGAGGAACAGATGGTTATCAGTTCACCTATCAGCATGTTCAAAATCCCAGTGATTGCAATGACTCCTTGGCCGTTAATTGCCAGGCTAATCCTAAAATCGTTCATACGGTGATTGAAGAACCTAATGACGGAGTAGTTCCGGTTTCCTCTCAGATTGGGTATCCGAATCGATTTGATTCATATCTCATGGAAAACACTAACCATATGCAGGAAAGGAATTGTGATGAAACAAAAGCAAGGTTAAATCAACTATTCAATGGTGACTATGGAGATAAATTTAAACTTGATAAAAAATGATCCGATATAGACCCCTACTTATACTGCTAATTGCTATTTTATTGAGTTGTCGCAAAGACAATCAAATCAAAACCAGCCCTTCCCCAAAAGCTAATTTGGAAATTAAATGGCGAAAAGCAATTGTTCCAAATCCCAGTATAGACTTCACTGTCGCCATAAATCCAATACTCTATAAAAACACTGTCGTTTTTGGAACAGAATATTTTCTTAATAACTATTCAGCACCTATCCTCTTTCTTGACACCTCTAATGGTACGCTTGAAAATTACTGGTCAGACTATTTAGATGGCTACGACCTCTATACTGGGGAAACAAGTGCTAATGATGGCCAATTTCTTTTTCTGAGCACACATCATTCAATTGATTGTATAAACCTTGAGAATCATCGCACACAATGGCAAACTAAAGTTTCAGGGAATGGCCCTCACATTTACACTAACAAAGGTTATTTGTACACCGCCATTGACTACGATGGAAATAAAGGTGCTGCTATACTTAGGTCCCCCACCGACCACCTTGAATGGAATACTATTTACGCATTTAAGCGCACTGATCGTTTTGATCCAAGTTTTGACTCTATGGGATTTGGTGAACTAGCTAACGGCGATGAAGTGGTAGTATGGAAAAATCGCAGTTATACTGGTTCTGCGGATCGCACCGACATATTCGCTTACAATTTAACAGCGGACAGCTTACTCTGGAGAAATATGGATATGGAAATAAATTCTGGGATCATCCCTCTTAAAGTCAAAGATCAAAGAGTATTTGGTCTAGTAAAAAATCATGTTTTCTGCATGAATTTAAACTCTGGGGATATGATATGGATTCGGGATGCCAGAGATATTGTAAAGCCAACTTTGGATTTTGGCTTTTTTGCCGGAGACCTCCACCTTACCTCAGATGCTGTTGTGTTTAAAGGAGATAGCGATGAAATAATAGCTGTAAATCAGTCGAATGGTGCCCTTCGCTATATCCGCCAAGATGTAACCTGGGGTTTTGAAGATCGATTTAGCGTATACAATGGCAAACTATTTTTCACTGGCGGATACCAATTCGTAGTTTTTGATCCGGAAATCGGAGAAGTACTCTACAATGAAGATTTAAGCCATCAGTTTAAAACCATTCGAAGCAGAATCGTATTCGACCCTTTACGCCCCGTGATGTATTTCCACAATGGGAAGGAAGCCTTCTGTGTAAAAATCCCAAAATTAGAATAACCTGATCCTGACCTTATGAAAACCTTATTCCTCCCGCTATTCCTTAGTTCTCTTTTATTTCAAAGTGCCAAAGGGCAACTCCTGGACTCCTCACATCATAGACTTAGCCTTAGGCCACTCTCCTCCTACAGCCCCAAGTTTCCGGATGTCACTAATCAGGTGACATATGGAGGGATATCAATTAGCGCATTTGCCCCCTTTAACAATGCTAATACCGGTTTTAACATTCAATTTTCCTTAGATGTTGGGAATATTTCCATGGAAGAAGCAGGTACTATAGACTTGTTTTGGAGCACCAGTAACTATTCTATATCCGCGACAGGTAATTTTTTCACACCTTCTGTTTACGCAGGGCTTTGCACCCTAATTCCTTTAAATGAAAACTGGGCTTTAAACTGCTCTGCAAACCTTGGAGCCTCTTTAGGTATAGTTTATCTCGACTCCTACTTAACATTAAACAATGAAACAGAATACAGTTCTAGTATTGAGGATTTGATTAGCATAGGAAACCTATTTGAATTAGGCTTGGTCCATAGCAGTAAAACCAATAGAGGCTATGAAATCGGGATTAGCTTCACCTTGCCTTTGTTGGTCGAATCTAATACTGAGCCTTATTCTTACTATAGTTATGGCCTGTATTATAGTTATCGGTTTATATAGCAAATTGAAAAGACAATATTTCATTTAATCGCAACCTCAATGCAAGTATAATACCGACAATAATTTTCAATTACCCACTATTCCAAACAACAGTAGGCCATAAAAACGGATTTCCGCAAAATCCTTAAAGTAGTTTATTGTTAATTAATTACTTAATCTAGACCACATATCCACAAATACCTGACTACCAATATTTTCAATAAAAAAGTGGTTTTTTCCATAAATTAAAAATCATTTTTTCGCGAGTTTAATTCTCAAAATCTAACACTAATAATGATTGACTTGAGATGAACTTTAATATAGATTTGAGCTCACCTTAATTCAAATTATTATGAAAAAATTAATTTCGCTATTTAGCTTAATGCTAGTTACCACAATCACCTCCAGAGCTCAAACATGCTCAGGTGACATTAATGATGACTACAGTACACCCGGAATATGGACCACCGACACCAAAATAGGAACCTCTATAAGTCCCGAATGGAGCAGCCCGAATCATCAAGCTCAAGTAAGTGGTGGTGTAGCTACTATACAAACCCCCGCTGAGGACTGGGAAGCCCGAATATTCCGCAACCTTGGCACCACTTTATGCAATTCTTTTATTGCAGAAATTGATTTCACCCCAACCATTAATGACCCAGCTAGTTCCGGGAGTAGTTCTGGAAACCATGCTATGATAGCCATAGCTCTAACTGCCGGTAACGAACATCCTTTTGGAACCCGGGATTCATTAGGATCACTGGTCAGATCAGATCAAGATGAAATTAAGGTCGTTTTAGGTGATTTAACCGCAAGTGATGATGCTATATTCAAAGTTTCAATTCAAAACGGAACTCAAAATGCAGTAGCTACTAGCCTTACTAATGTTTACACAACTAATGGCAGCTACCACATTACTTTAGAAAGAATAGACGCTACACATGGCCGTATTTCAATCGCGAACACGGTAGCAGATTTGTTTGAACAGAAGTGCTTTGAAATTCCAGAAGGAATTGAAGGATTAAATTTCGTTCAGCACAGTGGCAATCCAGCTGCTGGATACGCTAAAGAAGCCGACTTTACAGTAGACAATCTGTGTATCACTAATTGCGCCACTCTGGACGACTGCTGCTTTGTTGAAGATTTTAGTGGGCCAACCTCCGTTTGTCCTACCGAATTCCCAACTACTGCAACTTACACCTTCCCGGGTACAGCAGATAGCGATATTGAATGGACTGTCTCCGGCTCGGCTAGCATTGTTGGTAGTAGCACTAGTAATTCTGTAACCATTTCTTTCCCAAGCGCTGGAACTTACACAGTAACTGCAACAGTAGAATGCAGTTGTCGTGAGATTGTAATCACTAAAACTGTTACCGTAAACGGCCTCCTTGACGCCTCTATTAGCATAACCGGCCTTTCCGACAATGGAGTTTCTTACACCAGTCTGCAATATACCGCGGCCAATCAACCCGCAGGTGTAACTCATACCTGGAACTTCTATAATGGAGCCGATTGCAGCGATCCATCCGACCCTGTTTCAGGCGCTGCCTTGCACACCGCAACAGGTACTGTCTTTAATGTACCGCTATCAAGCCCAACCAAACTGGTAGCAAATTGCTATGTAATTGAACACATTATGGAATTCGATAATGGAATTTGCCCTCCCGTTCGATCTACCAGAAGATTATCGCCCCTTGACTCAGAAAAACGTGCAGTTAATTCATCAAATGCTAATAGCAATTCTATCAATCGCTCTGAGGTAGAGGTATATCCCAATCCAACAACTGGTTCTATTCAAATAAAGTCAGCTAAAGAAGTTTCTCAAATTCAACTATTTTCTTCTGCTGGTCAATTAGTTAAAGAAGTGAACCTTGAAGGAGAACTTAGTCCCAACCTGGATTTTAGCGACTATCAAGGGGACTTTGGAACCCTTAAAATCCTTTTTAAGGATGAGACCGTACACATTCAAAAAGTACTCTTCCAATAAGCTAAAATAAAGCCTAAAGAATAAGCCTCTGGTCCCGTACCAGGGGCCTTTTTTATTCCATTTTCTATTAAGTAAATAGTCTAAGCTATAACCGTCCCAAGGCACCCTTAATTTATTACCTTTGCCGGCTCAATTCATTGCGCCTGTCGCATTCTAATTCATTGACGGTGAATACTGATAACTCCATTAATTCCCACGACGAAGAAGGGGATTTACATATTTCAAACAGCAATATTGAAACTCCACTCAAAGCCAATGCCTTTGAGATGGATGACGCTACGAAAATCCAGGTAATCCAGGAGCATTTCGAAAAAATTATGGACACCTTAGGGCTTGATCTACAAGACGACAGCCTAAAAGGCACCCCCAAACGGGTGGCAAAAATGTTCGTTCAGGAAATCTTTGGAGGCCTGCATCCAGATCGGAAACCCAGTGCCAGCACCTTTGAAAACAAGTATCAATACGGTGAAATGCTGGTGGAAAAAAACATTGTTGTTTATTCTACTTGTGAGCACCACTTCCTTCCTATTGTTGGAAGAGCGCATGTGGCTTATATTTCAAAGGGGCGAGTAATTGGCCTTAGTAAAATGAACCGAATCGTTGATTATTACGCCAAACGCCCGCAAGTTCAGGAGCGAATGACCAAGCAAATTGTAGCTGCCCTTCAAGAAGCACTGGGTACAGATGATGTTGCCTGTGTAATTGACGCTAAACACCTTTGTGTTAATTCACGGGGGATACGCGACATTGAGAGCAGCACGGTTACTGCTGAATTTGGTGGTGCTTTTAAAGAGGAAGAGAAAAAACGCGACTTTCTCGACTACATTAATTTAGACACACATTTCGGAGCCTAAAATTTAAGATCATGGCCTTATACGAGGAAAACGACTTATACCTCTACAATTCCATAAGTCGGAAAAAGGAAAAGTTCAATGCCCTAAATGCACCTCACCTGGGTCTCTACGTTTGTGGACCTACGGTGTATAGCGAAGTTCACTTAGGGAATTGCCGCACCTTTATTTCCTTCGATATGATATTCCGATACCTTAGTCATTTAGGCTATAAGGTGCGCTATGTTCGAAACATCACCGATGCCGGTCACCTCGAAAATGATGCGGATGAAGGTGAAGACAAAATCAGTCAGCGTGCTCGATTGGAGCAATTAGAACCCATGGAAATAGTTCAGAACTACACCCTGAATTTCCATAAGGTTTTGGAGCAATTCAACAATATTCCTCCATCCATTGAACCTACTGCTACCGGCCATATCGTTGAACAAATCGATATGATTCAAAAAATCATTGAGGCTGGTTTGGCCTATGAAAAAAACGGTTCCGTTTACTTTAATGTGGCTAAGTACAATGAAAGCAATAACTACGGGGAACTAAGTGGTCGCAAGATTGAAGAGTTAATCAGCGGCACACGCGAACTTGATGCTCAAAGTGAGAAAGACAGTCCCTTGGACTTTGCCATTTGGAAAAAAGCCAGCCCCAGCCATATCATGCGTTGGAACTCACCCTGGAGTGCCGGTTTTCCAGGATGGCATTTAGAATGTTCCGTAATGAGCACTAAATACCTGGGTGAAGAATTCGACATTCACGGTGGTGGTATGGATTTAAAATTCCCACATCACGAGTGTGAGATTGCTCAGAACCAAGCCAGTACCGGTCATAAAGGACCACGCTACTGGATGCACGGTAATATGCTTACCCTCAATGGGCAAAAAATGAGCAAGAGCACTGGAAACACCTTGAGTCCAAGTGAGCTCTTTAGTGGCGATACCGATAAATTAGAAAAAGGCTTTCATCCTACTGTAGCTCGCTTCTTTATGATGCAGGCTCACTATGGTTCGCAGCTGGACTTTAGCAGCGATGCATTGGAAGCGGCCGAAAAAGGCTATTTCCGACTAATGGGAGCCTGGAATAATTTGCAAAAGCTAAGTCCAGGTGTTGATGCCGACTTTAAGGTTGAGGCATGGCGAGAGTCTTGTTATGCTGCCATGAATGATGACTTCAATACACCTATTTTAATTTCCCAATTATTTGAAGCGGCTCGTTTCATTAATAGTCGAGAAGAGAGTAATAGTGGCTTAAGCGCCGATGACCTGGCATTACTTAAAAACACCTTTAGCATCTTTATTTTTGATGTGCTCGGTTTAGAAGACATCACTCATAGCAATCAGGGATCTGGCGATAAGCTTGATGAAGTGGTGCAAATTTTATTGAATCTGCGCACCCAAGCCCGTGCCGACCGAAATTTCAGCTTAAGCGACACCATTCGAGACCAATTGGCATCAGTTGGAATCGAAGTGAAGGACGGAAAAGACGGTAGTACCTTTAGCTTAAAATCTTGATGTGATCGATATTATCAAAAAGATAATCAGCTTGCCATTTATCCTTTTGGTACGAATCTATCAATACTTAATTTCGCCGCTTACTCCCGGCTCTTGCCGCCATACTCCCACTTGTTCAGAATATGCCGTTCAAGCCATTCGAATTTGGGGACCAGTTAAAGGCAGCTGGCTGGGAATAAAAAGAATAGCAAAATGTCACCCTTGGGGCACTTCGGGCTATGACCCGGTTCCCCAAAAAGAAAAAAAGAATGAAAGTAAAAATCTGGACTAGTGCCTTTTTGAGCGGCATAATCCTCAGTGCTTGTCAAGGTCCTACTACCCCTACCGAACATGACCATGATCATAAAAGCGACAGTACTCAAACTAAAGATAGCACCGCAACCCTACTTTATGAAGGAGAAGGTCATTTGGCCAACATTCGCCAACTCACAGATGGTGGAGACAATGCTGAAGCCTATTTCAGTTTTGACGGTAAGATGGCTGTTTTCCAAAGCAATTTTAAAGATTGGGATGTAAACTGTGACCAAATCTTCTATTTTGATATTGAAGGTGATGATTTAATGAACAAACGTCCTCCAATGATTAGCACTGGTATGGGCCGAACTACTTGTTCTTATTTCTTACCAGGAGACAGTACTATTGTATATGCTTCTACCCATCTGGGTGCTGAGGCTTGCCCTCCGGAGCCCGGTCATGAAGAGGGTTATGTATGGCCCATTTATGCCGATTACGACATCTTCGTTGCGGATTTAAAGGGCAATATCCTGGACACCTTAACCAATTCACCCGGTTACGATGCCGAACCTACCGTGAGCCCTAAAGGCGATCACATCGTATTTACCTCAACGCGTTCTGGCGATTTGGAATTATGGACCATGAAATTAGATGGCTCTGATAAAAAACAAGTAACCAGCGGCTTAGGTTATGATGGCGGTGCTTTTTTCTCACCAGATGGAACGAAGTTGGTTTTCCGTGCTTCGCGTCCACAGGGTGAAGAGGCGGAAGCAGAATACAAAGGCCTATTAGATCGAGGATTGGTAAAACCTTCTAATATGGAGCTCTATGTTTGTAATGTGGATGGCAGCGATTTACAGCAAGTAACCAAATTAGGAAATGCCAATTGGGCACCTTTCTTCCATCCCAGTGGTGAAAAAATTATCTTCAGTTCCAATCACAAAACCAAACGAGGATTTCCATTTAACCTCTTTATGGTTAATGTAGATGGAAGTGGCTTAGAGCAGATCACTTTTGACGAGCAATTTGATGCCTTCCCTATGTTCAGCCCGGACGGAAGTAAATTGATCTTCTCCTCAAATCGCAATAATGGCGGTACTCGCAATACCAATCTTTTCATTGCAGATTGGGTGGAATAAAGAAATAATACCTAATCAAAATAGCCCTTTGGAAAACCAAAGGGCTATTTTATTTTAATCCTTACTGAATTATCACTTTAATAAGTCTAGGTTCTCCATCTAACTTATATAATTCAAAGAGATATAAACCTGGCTTCCAATCTGCAAGTTCTATCTGATCATTCAAATTCCTGAAAATCCCACTGGCTACCTTTCGCCCATCAATAGTAATTGCTCTCCATTTTATTGGATATGCCTTCTCCGATGCAGCACATCTTAAATAATCCTGACCGGGAACGGGAAATAATACCGGAGCTTCATCAAGTGCTTGTTCACTTAGCCCAATCACACTCGAAGGACAATTGTAGCTTTGATTCTGGAAAAATGTTTCAATGGAAGGCAAATCATTAATAATGTTCTGCACAGGATCATAAGTAGAGGTTGCAGCTGAATCCATATTGTAGATTATAGCGGCATCCAGGCATAGCTTTTGACCCGGAGAAAGTGCACCATAAGAAGGATACCCAGAAACATTCCTTATATCATTCCTAAACTTTGGGGCCGCATACCAGTTATGGCTTTCATCGTAAGCCCATTTAATTTCAGGTAAACTAGAGCCGATCGAATAACCATCACCGTTTTGATTGGAAAATAAGCCAGACGGGGTTTCCAAATAAACCGGACGACCATTCCTCCAATGCCCAGATAAAAGGTTCAAATAATCTTCAGATTCAGATGGACCATGCGTTCCTGACGGTACATTTACACCTCCAATATAATAAGTCGTTGAGCTGCGCATTCTTTGCCCTAAAAAATAAAGTCCCACCGCAGGAGGATTGGTCCCAAAGCCTACTGTAGTTTCATCATCTGCATCTCCATTGTAGAAATAACTGAGCTTTAAATTGGAATTACTTCCGGCAATATCATCATCAGAATTTCCTAGATCTACGTCCGTCCAAAGACCTAATTGAACACTATCATAAACCACCGAAGAGCGATTAAACAACTCAAGATTTAAGAAAACTGTATTGTTTATAGCGGCATTCCCAATTTCATTAAAAGCATACATCATCATATGCCCTTCAATCAAAATGGGTTCAGTCTTATTTAATCTTGAAACTCTCGCCACATCATCACTAAAAATTGCATACAAACACTGATCACCTCTTATTAAAGGGTAATCACCTAATTGTGGCTCATAAATTCCATTCTGATTTTGATCAAAAAAAGGAGCTAAATTCTGTGCTTCCCCATTGGCTACATCACCATGAGCAGGCCAATTTAATATCGCCTCAGGAGTAAGGTATCCAGGCTTTTGAAAATCCTGAATATGCATTTGTACTTCTTCCGCGGAAATCTTCCAGATACGATCATATTTAATTGTAAAGGCATTATCGTAGTTCGCAGCTACTGGTCCAAAGCGAAAATCATAATCCAATGTATCTCCCTGTAAATGATACATCTGGATTGCTATAAAAGTATCCAAGGATTTATAAGCTGAAACCCAGAAGCCCCCCATATACATTACCGATTGATTGGGATTGGCCTTGGGACCAAAATAACTGGTTGCTGTACCACTGCTGAACAAGGCGCCATGCTGGTTCATTGTTGTCCGAATAGCATTCACTTCCAAAAATTCAGTGGTCTGGCCGAGGCTAATAGAGGATATAGCCATCGAAGCGATGAGAAGATAGAATTGTTTCATCAGAAAAGGTTTGTTTTCAATTAAAGGCAAATGTACAAGGGACATCCTTTAGAATTAGGATTTCAGTCTTTATAAATCCTGTTTCACAAGATCCTCCTCGTACCAGAATTCTAGCAACAGGATTGATTTGGACAACCAAATAAAAATCTCAGGGTCTAAAAGTCGAAACCTAATTACTTCGCTATGAAATCAGATTTAAGCCTTTCAATCCAAAAGCCCTGTGGGGAAAATTTCAATGATTTTGAACCACGCAACAATGGTGGTTTTTGTCAAGCCTGCCAAAAAACAGTAATCGACTTTAGCTCAATGAGCAATGAGGAGATTAAGACTTTCTTCGAAAACCGTTCCGCAGGAAAAGTCTGTGGTCGCTTTAAGCAAAGCCAATTAACCCACTTTGGTCCAAAGTCAGCACCAGTAAACAATTCAATTGCTTCCAGAGCAGCGCTTATTGGCTTACCTCTATTGAGCTTACTTCCATCTTCAGCTTATTCCCAGAACACAGAATCCAAGCCGAGAATGGAACAAATTGATTCAGACAGCACTAAAAAAACCCCCGTGGATAGTACTTGGATTAGTGGAACCATTGTAAGTCAAGAAAATGGAGAAAGTATCCCTTTAACAAGCATCTATCTTAAAGGTGGTAAGGCAGGATGCAGTAGTGATTTTGATGGTCATTTCAAATTTCCACAAGCTTTAAAGGAAGGAGACACTTTGATATTCACCTTTATCGGATTTGAACCCTTTAACTACATCGTTAAAGCAGATCACCCCAAACAAGATATCAAAATTCAAATGAAGCAATCGTCTGGCTCCGGATGCAGTTACACTGTAATGGGAGAAGTCGCCACCAATCAAAAATTCGGTTCAAAACCCAGCCTATGGAAAAGAATAACCGGCCTATTCCGATATTAGACATTGCCTTATTCTTAATCATTTTCTGCCCCTTAATGCTGGGAGGCCAAATTGATGCCTACCACTCCTTCAACTTCAAAAAAGCCGATAGCATAGCTTCACTTTATCAGGGAGAAGATCTAAGTAACTTATTTGATTTAAGTTTAAAGCTAAGCAAGCCCCTTGACACAGATTTGGAGCGCTTCCGCGCTATTTACCTCTGGATATGTCAAAACATTAAAAACGATTATCGAGGCACCGAAAGAGCAAGCCATGCCAGGAGAAAGTACCAATCCGATTCCGGCGCCTATCAAAAATGGGCCAGCAATTTCAGAATGGAAAGTCTGCAAACCCTGGTGAAGGATAAGAAAGGTAATTGCTACAGCTACAGTTTTTTACTTTCTGAAATGTCTAAAATTGCTGGCATTGAATGCCTCATTATTGGCGGCTACGGCCGATTAGCTAATTCCAACACCAGCTCATTAGGCCTCCCAAACCATTCCTGGAATGCCGTAAAATTAGAGGGAAGCTGGTATCTATGTGATCCAACCTGGTCTAGTGGTTATATTATTCATGATGGTCAGGTAGGTTTCTATGAAGCCCAATTCAATTCGGGTTACTTCCTTTGTCCGCCTGAGCACTTCATTTTAAACCACCTACCCTTAGACACAAGCCATAGCTTTTTAAACGAATCCCCCAGCAAGGATGAATTTCTTTCACGGCCAATTCTTTATGGAGCCGCCTTTGAACATGGCCTATTCCCCAATTCCAACTTAGCCTTCGAAAACTTCTACTATAGAGGCGACACGATCGAATGGATCTTAAACTGGGCAGGCACAGAACCTCCCACCAATCTCACTCTTGAAGTAGAAAGTGCCTTTCATAATTATCAATTACCATTAAAGGCAGAAATCCGGCCTGAGCAAAAAATCATTCGGATTAAATATGTCTTCGAGCGTAGTGGAAGTCGAATTCTCCATTTCAAAATGAAAGGCCAAATTCTTTTCAGTTGCAAAGCTGAAATTTCCAAGTCCTAGATAAGCTTGAAAAATTACCTTTGACCTCCTTAATTCATTATTCAACCTAATATCTTTCCTATGAAAAAAGTGACAGGCATTGGTGGTATCTTCTTTAAGAGTAAAGATCCCGAAAGTCTAAAGGCTTGGTATCAGAAGCATTTAGGCTTCAGTACTGATCCTTATGGAGTTAAATTCGATTGGAAAGAGGAAGGTGAAGCGGCAGAAAAGGGCTACACCCTCTGGAGTCCATTCCCAGAGTCTACCGATTATTTTAAGCCCTCTGAAAAAGACTTCATGATCAATTTCAGAGTTGACGACTTAGAAGCTCTGGTTGCGGAACTTAAAAATGAAGGAGTAGAATTAATTGATGAAATTGCCACTTATGATTACGGTAAATTCGTGCATCTACTCGACCCAGAAGGTCACAGTATTGAGCTTTGGGAACCCATTGATTAAGAACTCAGTTTTATTCATCCATTATCTTTAGTGCTCAGAAATTCCCTATGGAACTAATTGAGAAAAATGAATTAATTGAGGTCTGCTTGCAAAAGCGCCACGAGGGAGCAGAAAGCCAGGACCTGCAAAGTTTCTTAAACTCTCATAATCTGAGTGAAACAGAGTCCTCTGAGATTATCCGAAAATCGGATCACCTCTACTTATCTGACATTCGGAAAAACCCACCACAAGCTCCCAAGCAAAGGACATTCTTTCCGACGCTGGTTCTCTTTGGATTGCTAGCTTTAATGCTGATGGTTTTCTTCGATTACTATCAAGCGGGAATAGTAGGTCTCATTTTGGTTTGGCTTTCCCTGCGTAAATTCAGATCAAATCCTACCAGCAGCCGAAATACTCACTTTCAGCATTTCAAGAAATAATAAAGAAAAGATTTCCAGTAGGTATTTACTTGGAACAAACGTATAGCACTTCCCCATCCATAAGAGCATAGCGCTTAATTTCTTCCGGACTAAAAGCTTCACGAACCTTATAGGCCTCCACCTTAAAACCTTCCTCCGCTAAACGCTTAGGATAATCGGCTCCGTATTGGCGCACATGATCATACTGTCCGAAACGACGGATTCTTTCCTCGGGATCAGTAATAGTAGGATCTTCATCCGTCACCTCCTGACCTGCTTTGAAAGGCACCTGCATAATTGCTAAGCCTCCTGGTTTCAATACCCGACAAAGTTCACGCATACATTGTCGATCATCAGTCACATGCTCTAAAACGTGATTACAGAAAATCACATCAAAATGATTATCCCCGTATTGTATATCGTGAATATCCATCTTCACATCAGCAATCGGAGAATCCAAATCAGCAGTGAGGTAATCCAGATTTTTCAGCTTGCGAAAACGACCGTAGAAACACTGCTCCGGTGCCACATGCAACATGCTTTGCTTGGAATCAAAGAAATTACTTTCACGCTGCAAATACAACCAAAGCAAACGATGACGCTCCAAAGACAGTGAAGCTGGAGCCAGGGCATTTTCTCGCTGACGACCTTTATAACCATAAGGTAGAAGCTTGCGATATTTGCGACCATCGATTGGGTCTTCAAAACGATCACCCTTATAAAACAGAGCTAAGATCGGAGCGGCCGCATAGCTCAAACGAATAAGCATCGGTCGCGGAATTGTGTTCAGGGCGAACTTAAAAAGCGATTTAATCATAGTTCAGGGTTTATGCCCAGCACCTCATAGATGTAATCAAAAGTCGATAAAATTTGGGGTTCTCCATCCACCAAAGCCACATCATGCTCGAAGTGTGCCGCTGGCTTGCCATCCACGGTATTGATAGTCCAACCGTCGGGCAATTGCTTTACGCGAAAAGTACCCATGGTGATCATCGGCTCAATGGCTAAAACCATTCCATTCTTTAGGGCCTTACCTCTACCTCGCTTACCAAAGTTTGGCACTTGGGGATCTTCATGAAGCTTGGTTCCAATGCCATGTCCTACTAAATCGCGAACTACCCCAAACCCGTGGTCTTCAGCATGCTTTTGAATTGCAAAACCGATATCACCAACTCTGCGGCCAGGTCTAAACTCATTAATTCCCAAATACAAGCTTTCGCGGGTTACGTCCAATAGCTTCTTAACATCAGGAGCGACATCCCCCACCTCAAAGGTGTAGGCATGGTCACCATAATAACCATCTAATAAAGCGCCACAGTCTATACTTACCACATCTCCGTCTTCCAAAGGAATATCGGTTGGTAAACCATGGACAACAGTTTCATTTTTGGAAATTAACAAGGTGCTCGGACAGCCATAAAGGCCTTTAAATCCAGGCTTAGCGCCCTGAGCTAAAATATATTCTTCGGCCTTACGATCGAGGTCTGAAGGTTTCACACCTGGCCCTACTTCTTTGGCCAGCATTCCTAAGGTTCGACTTACCACTAAAGCTGCTGCACGCAGTTTTTCAATTTCGGCCGGAGTTTTTAAATGAATCATTAATATCTAAAATCTGAAAAATCTTTTCTTGGAGTTCTTGCGTGGACGGTTATTAGCTGGCTCCTCCTCCTTACCGCTAATAATTTGATAAACCACTCCCCATCCAGGGAATCCTTGCAAATTGCGATCATCCACAAATAAATCCGCATGAATCTTACGACTAGCCTCCTTCTCATCATAGGCTTCTTCGGGATAACTTTTGTTCACTGCGTAAAATTCCACGCCATTCTCTTTACAAAAGTCTACCGCTTCCTGTAGTTTCCTACCGTAACGATAGGTCCATAAAATAAGGCGATGCCCGTCTTTCTGAAGCATCTTTAATGTTTCAAATGCAAATGGTTTGGCCTTCCCTATGGCCGGATAAGCATCTTCTACAATAGTCCCATCAAAGTCGATGGCTAAAATCTTCGATTCGTCAGTAATCATACAATCAAGGATTTGCCGCTCATTGCTTGCGGCTTCTCAATATTCAACAGTTCCAAAAGGGTTGGCGCAATATCGCCTAAAACACCTTCGTGCAATTTAATCTTTTCTACATCATTCCCAATGAGGAAGCAAGGTACCGGCTGGGTGGTATGCGCAGTATTCGGACTTCCATCTTCATTACGCATGCAATCGGCATTGCCATGATCGGCCAAAATGATAAATCGATAGCCTCTTTTAAGTCCGGCTTCAACCACCGCTTGGGCACATTGATCCACTGTTTCACATGCCTTTATTGCTGCCTCCATTACGCCTGTATGGCCAACCATATCGGGGTTTGCAAAATTCAGGCAGATAAAATCAGGGCTCTGATTCTCAATATCTTCAATGATCGCATCTCGCACCTCATAGGCACTCATCTCGGGCTGCAAATCATAGGTCGCCACCTTAGGCGATGAAATAAGCAAACGGTGTTCTCCTTCGAATTCGGCTTCTCGTCCACCAGAAAAGAAAAAGGTAACGTGTGGATATTTTTCAGTTTCAGCAATTCGCACCTGGGTTTTCCCAGCTTTGCTAATCACCTCACCCAGCGTATCACTTAAATTGTCTTTTTCATAAATCACCTTTACCCCTTTGAAGGTATCATCATAACGGGTCATGGTAACATAATGGAGGTCCAGCTTCTTCATTCCTTGTTCGGGGAAATCCTGCTGGTTCAAAGCCATGGTAATTTGTCGACCTCGATCGGTACGGAAGTTGAAGCAAATAACCACATCATCTTCAGCAATTAATCCATTGCTATTGATGATTCCAGGCTCTATGAATTCATCGGTAATACCGCGATCATAATTGGCTTCCAGGCAGTCTTTAGCCGAGGTGAAGGCCTCCCCTTCACCTTTCACCATAAGATCGTAGGCCTTACGAACCCGCTCCCATCTTTTATCGCGGTCCATAGCAAAATAGCGACCAACCACAGTGGCCACTGCTCCACCATGATGGGCCAAATGCTCTTCCAAATCAGACATATAGCCCAAACCTCCCTTGGGATCCGTATCCCGACCATCGGTGAAGGCATGAATATATAGATCCTTTAAACCACGCTCACTGGCTGCAGTAATCAAACCTTTAAGATGTTGGATATGGGAATGCACACCTCCATCGGAAAGCAATCCGATGAAGTGCACTTTTTTCTTTTCATTCAGAGCATATTCCAAAGCCTCAACCAAAATGGCTTCCTGGGCTAAACTACCATCTTCAACCGCCATATTGATTTTCACCAAATCCTGATATACGACGCGGCCTGCCCCTAAATTCATATGCCCAACTTCACTGTTTCCCATTTGACCATCCGGCAAACCCACAGCCAGACCAGAGGCCTGCAATCGCGTATTTGGGTATTGATGATAAAGAGAATCCACAAATGGAGTTTGAGCCTTATCAATGGCTGATACCTCAAGATTCTTAGCGATGCCCCAACCATCCAAAATGATCAGTGCCGCTTTAGGCGAATTGCTCATGATTTAATTTTAAGCTGCAAAATTAGACATTGCCTTCCGAAAGACCTTCGATCTATAGGATTAATCCCTGAAAGGCAAAGGCTAAGCGCTTAATTATACCAATGATAAAAGTGCTTGAAGAGCTTGTTGAATATTCGCTCGAACTTCGAGGATACTGGCCTCCATCATATAGCATGGCGCACAAACAATTTTCAGTTCGCCATCCACACTTACTTCAGCTACGGTTTTCGACTCGGCCTCTACTCCAATGCTTTCCATACCACCGGAAATTGCCGCTATATCATAAGGCGATGCTTCTACACTGCTCCCCACGCTGAGATGAGCATGGTAGTGCGTCCCCTCTAGAGCTTTGGCGACCGTAGTAGGACTCATACACAAGGCTGCTATTGGCTTTTGATTTTCAATCATATTGAGCAGCAAATTTTTAATCTCCGGAAGGATGCTGCCTTGAGGACCTTCAAATGCCCATTTGGTGAGATTCTTAGCCGTTCCAAATCCACCGGGCATAAATAGTGCATCGATATCAGAAGGATCAAATTCAGACAAATCGACCACTTCCCCTCGGGCGATTCGAGCTGACTCAATCAATACATTTCGCTCTTGATCCATTTCGGAACCATCGAGATGATTGACCACATGATGCTGCTTTACATTAGGGGCAATACATTGGTATTCATGCCCTGCTTCGGCTATGGCCAGGAGACTTAAAACTGCTTCATGTATTTCAGTTCCATCGTAAACTCCAGAGCCATGCAAGAGTACGCCTATCTTCATAGTTTCTGTTTGGACAGCAAATTAGAGAATTGCATAGTCCTCTCAAACCATCGGGAACAAAAGAGTAAATAAGAGACTGTTAATAACAGCTATTCTGCCTATCTCTTCTTTTCCAAACGAGCCAGAATTAGGGGATCCTGCAATTCCTTAATCGCATCTCTAGCCGCCCAATATTTATACTTAGCGCGGTCCTCTTTCCACTCTTTCTGGATATAATCACGAATTTGTGCATTAAGCCACAGACTGCGCTTCCCCATAGTTCTTAGCACCCAGGAATTAGCCTTTCGTACAAAATTTCGATCATCTTCAATGGCCTCTTTCACCAAGGGAAGATATTCGAGTAAGTCCGAATCAGGCATTTTTTTATGATGCATGGAGATAGAGGCAATCATCACCAAGCCTGCTCTTCTTTGAAACTCACCAGGCAATGGAGCCCACAGCCAGGGCAATTCTCGAGCAAAGCTTGCCTTCTGAAAAAGGGATCCACAAAATTGATCTACCAAATCCCAACTGTAGAGGCCTTCCATAAAACGATCGGCTTGCTCCCGACTTAAGTTCTTGGCGGGATAGATAAGTCCGGCCGCCAATTTCGCCTCGTGATATTCGGTATCATAGAGCTGCAAAGCCAATTCTGCATTCCCTTTAAATGGTTTAATGTATTCTCGAATATCCGGCATTCGCACCCCTAGTGCATGCTCGTTAGGAATCCCAAAACCAGCTAACTTGATGCGATGTCCGTCGTCGCTTAATTCTCGGAGGCCTTCCAGAAAATGAAGCACATCCATCTTTAGCCTAATAAGAAGCTTACATCTCCCTGAGGAATTTCACGCATTTCCTTTTGCGCTTCAAACAAAGGTGCTGTATGAGGCCCCTTCAGCTCCAGCTTACCATTTTCCAAGCGCAGCCAAGATCCTTCTCGGAGACCAATCACCGCCTGAGAGTTTTGAAAATGAAACTCATTAATACGAGTTGCACGGCTTTCTCCTTGATGCTTAGAATTTGGATCCGGATCCAAATAATGAGGATTAATATTAAAAGGCATTAAAGCCAAAGCTTCAAAACTCGGAGGATACACGATGGGCATATCATTGGTAGTACCAATGGTTAATCCGGTTAAATTACTTCCAGCGCTGCTTCCCATATAAGGGATACCCTTAACTACCGCCGCTCTTAAGGCTTCAATAAGCTCTAATTCATAGAGTGTTTTAGTAAGGAGGAATGTATTACCGCCACCCACAAAAATCGCTTGGGCTTTAGCAATGGCTTCTTTAGGGTCTTCAAACTCATGAATCCCTTTCACCTCAATCCCTTTAACAGCTAAAGCCTTGGCGGGATAGCTAGTGTAGTCGTCGAAGCTGATACCACCAGGGCGGGCGTAAGGAATAAACAACAATTCCCTGGTCTCACCCAGAAAGTCTTCCACCTCATCCAGTAAATATTCCATGTAATCTGAGCCATGTATTTTACTGGTAGATATCATTAAAACTTTGGAAGAATCGGAGTGATACGCTTTCATGCTGGGTACTTTGCGGCAAAGGTATCATTTCATACCTAGAAAAAAGGTCCTTATTCCTTTTGCGCCTCATACTTGGACTCCTCCCAAAGTGTAGTCCAAACTCCCATTTTCAAGCCTTGAATACGAGTCCATATCGGGCGAACCCTACCTCCATAGGCGGAGATATGATTGTAATCTCCAAAGAATACCAAAGGATTAGTACGAAAGGACTCCTCACTTATTCGAATATTAGTCCAGCTTTCACCTTTATCGGTACTACGAGCTAAATACACATGCGTATGATTGCCTTCCAAATCGCGACGATCATAGAAAACGGCATACAGAATATTGCTTAGTGGGTCTACACACATCCAGGTAAAAAACTGATCCGCAGATCCGGTATCGTCATTCACACGAATGGCATCCGTCCAGTTATCGCCACCATCATCCGAACGCATTACCCATACATCATAATTGCCTTCGCGGTCATCCACCCAGTTTACATAGAGACTTCCTGTGGTATCGCAAATAGTAACGGGCATTCCATTGGCTCTTTGTACCCCATCAACATCAATATCCCAACCACCAGATTGCTGCGTAATTACCCGATCTTCCGCCCAGGTTTCACCGGCATCAATACTTTTGGAGAAATATAAGTTTCCACGATTTCCCCAGGTCACATAAATGGTTCCATCCGGCCCCACTGCAGGCACCGCACCTTCGGTGGTACTATCATTATCTAAGCAATTACCAGGAATGGTATTTACTTGAACCGCTTCCGACCAGGTTTCCCCACCATCCAAAGACTTAGAAAAAAGAATATTACTCTCATCCTCCGGACTCTCGCTACCATAATTATCAAACTGAGTCCAGGTAATGTAAATGGCATTCGTATTGGTATCAACCACCGCCCAGTGTTTATCCTGATCTTTAGGATGGGCCATCCCGGTAAAGCTTCCATTGGACCAGGACTGACCGCCATCAGTACTTTTCTGAATAACGATCCGATCCAAAATCTCTTCACTTGACCAGTTCTCACCGGTAGGATCCGACAAATGCAAATAATAATGATGACCGGCCGTATCCGTAATTAGAACCGGATCTCCCCAAACTCCATAAGAAGAAACCATGGTATCTCCAATCCAGCTTTCGCCACCATCAGTACTATAAAATACCGCATCCAATACTGCTCCGGCGACAATATTATCCGGATTACGAGGATTAATAGAAATGCTAGGCTCGCAATAACCCCGACCTCGAAGCAGGCTTCCTTCGCCAATTAAGACATTTTGAGACGAGAGGGATAAGCTACAAAGGCCTATCAATGCACTAAGAATTACTTTCTTCATTTCACACGTATACACATGAGTCCATCGCGCAGGGGTAAAAGCAGATTTTCTACCCGATCATCCTCTTGCACGAAGGTATTGAATTCCAATAAGGCAAGGGTACTTTCATCGTTTGGTTGCAATTCCTCAATCACCTTCCCGCTCCACAACACATTATCAGCCAGTATAAATGCCCCAGATTTCAATCGCGGAATCAGGAGTTTGTAATAATCCAGATAGCGAGGTTTATCCGCATCAATAAAGATCAAATCCCAATCTCGCTTTAGGTTTTGGAGCGTATCCAAAGCATCACCAATATGCAGATGAATTTGCTCTGCTTTACCGGCTTCAGCAAAATACTTCCGACACATGGTTTCCAGCTCATCATTAATCTCGAGGGTATGCAACTCCCCTCCTTCCTCTAAACCTTCAGCCAGGCATAAAGCCGAATAGCCCGTGTAGGTACCAATCTCCAGAATGTATTTTGGTTTGGCCAATTTCGATATCATCGCTAAATACCGCCCTTGCAAAGCTCCGCTAAGCATGCGTGGTTGCAAGATTTTCAAATGAGTTTCGCGATTTAATTGGGCTAAGAGCTCAGGCTCAGCATCGTGATGCGCACTGAGGTAGTCTTCTAGTTTGGGGTCGAGAAAATGCATAAATCAGAATTGCATCAAAAGTAACTATTAAGTGCGGCGATTCTTTAATTTCGCCTTCATGATCACCCTCAAACCTTTTCGCGCTTATCGCCCACCGCGGGATAAGGCTTATTTAGTTGCCACCCGTTCCTACCTTAGTTATACAGAAGAGGAATTGGACGATAAACTGAATAATAACCCATTCAGCTTTATGCACGTCATAAATCCGAAAGCGGGACGTGCCTTGGCTCCTGGCAAAGCTAAATACGATATGGTTCGCGAAGGCTTTGAACTTTGGTGTGAAGAAGAGATTTTCACCAAGGATGAGCAAGCTTCTTATTACTTATACAGTCAGGTTAAAGATGGCAATGAATACATTGGCCTAATTGCAGCTGTAAGCGTTGAAGATTATTTAGAGGGTCGTATCAAAAAACATGAAAACACCCTCAGTGCACGTGAGGAAATGTTTAGCGATTACCTGGAAGAGACTGGCTTTAATGCGGAACCAGTATTGCTTATCTATCACGATGACTTTGAATTAAACCGCTTGTTCGCACGCTATATCGAAACGAGAGCCGAATATGAATTTACTTCAACCGATCGCGTTTTTCATCGACTATGGCCTATCACCGAGGCGAAAGATTTGGAACTGATCACAACGGCCTTTGAAGGTCAAAACTGTCTTTATATCGCCGATGGTCATCATCGCAGTGCCAGTTCTGCTCGGTTGGCAGAAAGGATGCAGGAAAAAGGTAAAACTGAAGGGGCGCATCAATACTTCATGGCTTTCCTTATCGGTGAAGAGCAGATGAAAATTTACGACTTCAACCGTTTGGTTATTAATGATAGTGGCAAGACGAAAGCTAAGGTGCTAGCCGAATTAGAACATAGTTTTAATATAGAACCTAAGCATCTAGAAACCTTCCACCCTCAGAAAATCCATGAAATAGGAATGTACATGGACGGTGAATGGTTCAAACTGAATCCTAAAATTGGCAGCTTCGACCCCAATGATTCAGTAGGTCATTTGGATGCCGAAATTTTGAGCCGCAACATTCTGGATCCGATATTCAATATCAAAGACTTGAAATCGGATGATCGGGTAGATTTTGTCCCTGGAACCTATGGCCTGGATTATTTAGAAAAAGCGGTAGACAAAGGAGCTTACCACCTCGCATTCAGTTTATTTCCGGTAAGCATTGAGCAAATTAAACTGGTAAGTGATGAAGGTAAAATTATGCCTCCCAAAAGCACTTATATCGAACCAAAACTAAGAAGCGGACTGGTAATTTACCCGATTAATGAAGATTAAAAAGGCCAGTTTTCCAAGCACATAATTAAGGCTAAACCAAAACCCGCACCCGACACAAAAAGGTTCCAATCGCGGATTTTTCGATTGAGCATAAAGCTGTATATCCCCATAACTAAAAGGGTAATAGCCACTAATAAGAGTTGTGCCAACTCAATACCCAAATTGAAGGGTAATAAAGCCTGCCAGTAATTGCTATCGCCCATTACCAGCATATCGTAATAATTGGAAAAACCCAATCCGTGAATTAAGCCGAAGACTCCGGCAATCCAAACCTTAGACTTATTATTCTGATTTTGCCCCGACTTGGTTAAATTATAGAGTGCTGTAAGCAGAATGGTCAGAGGAATCAGAAATTCGATGATTCCTTTATCAATTTTAATTACGTCCAGAGCCCCCAAGCTTAGGGTTAAGGAATGCCCGATGGTAAAGAAGGTTACCGCGGTCACAACTCGCAACCAATTTCGACTTTGATACACTGCCATTAGCACCACTACGAACAAGATGTGGTCCATAGCCTGAACACTCATGATATGCTCATAACCCAGGCGCAGATAAGTCGAAAATGTTTGCATACTAAAAAACTAAATTCTTTTCAGATTCTGCAGAAGTGAGGTAAGCCGATCGGAGTTCATCTCCAATTCGAACATTCACAATATTGCTCTGATCATCAAAGCTATCAAAAAAGACGCTATTGCGAACCACCAATTCTGCTGGCTTTTCAGGGCAAGGATAGAAAAAGTACAAATAGATCATTTCCACCTCAACTTCTTTTCCAAGGTAGTTCTGTTTTAAGGACTTAGGACCAATTTTCAAATTAAATTCTCGTGAAATATAATCGGCCACTAAGCTATCTGCACTAGGGTGTTCATCTGGCTCCCCTAATTTCAAAGAATACGAAAGATCTTTTTCGAGTTGATTTTCAAGATCTTCCCGGAACAGCCTTAAGGTGCATTGCATTTCCTGATCCTTATAGTCTACCTGAGCTATACTCACATGAAAATCATGGCGAGGCAGACAAAGACTAATTAGAACTAAAATTAACTGAGGCATCTTAGTAAATTGAAGGCCAAAGTAGCAAATCTACGCAGGAGCACTAGTTAATATACCCAAATATCAAATGTCCAATACTGATCTTATAATTCCAGAAAGAAGCCGTGACATTGGCGACTTCCTGGTTGGCAGACTTTTACCTTTTCGCAAGAAACGCATGGTAGGCCCATTTATCTTCATTGATCATATGGGTCCTACTGAATTAGGTCCTGACCGCTATATGGATGTAGACCAACATCCGCATATTGGCCTGGCTACCTTAACCTTTCTATTAGAAGGCGAAGTTGAACATTGTGACAGCTTGGGGACTCGCCAAATAATTCGTCCCGGTTCCGTAAACTGGATGGTTGCCGGATCAGGTGTAAGCCATACGGAAAGAACGCCAGCCCACTTACGAGATGGAAATATCTTTACCGTGCATGGTTACCAAATATGGGTGGCCCTACCCAAAGATCAGGAACAAAATGAACCCTCCTTTCATCATTTCGACAGTAATGATTTACCACAGTGGCAAGAAGGCCCCAATCAGTGGAAACTAGTGGCTGGAGAGGCCTTTGGTCACAAATCACCGGTACCGGTACACTCCCCACTCTTTATGCTAGAATTAATCTGTGAGGAAGACTCCGAAATCGACTTGCAGGGTCAGTTGAAGGGTGAAATTGGAATTTGCGTGGTAGAAGGTAAAGTATGGGCTTGTGACCAGGAGGTAGAGGCGGGTAATCTTTTAGTTTCAAAAGATAAAGACGCATGCAAATTGAAGATTGCAGCGAAGAGTCATATTTTATTCTTTGGCGGAGAAGCCTTTCCTGAAGCTCGCAACATTTATTGGAATTTTGTTTCGAGCGAACCCCTATTAATTGAAGAGGCCAAAGAAAAATGGCGACAGCACGATTGGCCTAAAGTTGATGGCGACAGCAGCTATGTTCCTCTACCTAAATTCTCTTAATCCTACCTGTTTATGAAAATGACATTATCTCTTCTGCTCTTAAGTTTGATTAGCCTAAATAGCTGGGCTCAAAACAAAGATGGTTTTAGCCTGGAAATGTTTGGCGGTAGCTTCAGCGTGCAAAACGCCTTTGGAAGCAAATATGATTATCAAGGCATCAAAGCCTGGACGGGAATCGCCTTTGAAGCAGGGGCCGGAGCAGCTTTTCGGCAAAATGCGGGTCGAAATCAGCAATGGGGATTAAAACTAGGTATTTCGCGAATGGCCTTTAGCTATACTGGTAGCGATTATGTAGATGGCAATGGCAATACCCAAATTTACCGCCCCCAAAGTACACGTCGCATCTATTTCAATTTCAGCCCAATCTATGCCATTCGCCTAGCAGAAAGCAGTAGTTTCGATTTTGATCTGGAAAGCAGCTTGAGCATTAAGCTTCCCATCAATGCCTATTCCTTGAGTTTGGATGCAGCCCAGAATAATACCGATATCAATGACTTTGACCGCTATTCTTTAGGGGAGCTCAGTGTTTTCCAAGCCCGAATTGCACCAACCTTTGTTTGGGAGACCACTCGATTGGGTGTGTACTTCGCTTATAATGTAAATAGTGGCAGCAATTGGGAAAGCATCTCTGGCTGGGGCGCCGGATTGCAAATCAGCTACTTTGTGGAAGACTGATCAAAGAAACCAAAGGCCTAAAGCAATAAGGACTAGAACTACGATTTGCAGCCACTTCATTATTTGACCGAAGGCCTCTTTGGCTAAATAATGCTTAAACTGTCCGGCTAAAATGGCCATCAAACTAAAAATCAAAAAAGCCTGTAACATAAAGCTTAGGCCCATAAAACTCATTTGCTTAAAAGCAGGCCAAGCAGCTTCGGAGTCCACAAATTGAGGTAAAAGCGCCAAAAAGAATAAAGTCACCTTCGGGTTGAGAATATTCATTAAAAAACCCTTGGTCCAGGAAGACCAAAAGCCTGGTATTAGTCCTTTTACAATTGATCTTTCCAGATGAATGGCCTGAGGCTCCTCTTTCCAGGCACCATAAGCCAGGTACAATAAATAGAGGGTTCCTGCTAAGCGTAAAGCCACAGAAATTTGCGGAAACTCCAGAAGTAATAAAGCTAAGCCACTCGCGGCTAGCAAAGTATGCACCAGAACCCCTGAGGCCAAACCTGCAGAAAGACTAAGCCCTCTACCTGAACCTCGACTAAGACTTTCGGTGAGCACAAAAATATTATCCGGCCCCGGCATAAAAGTAAGGGCAATGGCAGCACTTAAAAAAGTGAAATACAAATCCCAATTCACGGGCAGCAAGATATACCGCTTTAGGGATTCTTTAAAAAATGGCCCGCAGGGATTTGTAAATTAGCGCCGCCATGCTAAACCTGTACAATGCCTAAAAGCTCAATTGCCCCCCTTTATTGGTATGCACTTTATACCAAGCCTCGTGCCGAAAAAAAAGTTGCAGAGCGACTTAAAGCAAAAGGCTGTCAGGTTTATGCCCCCACCCAGACTGTAATAAAGCAATGGAGCGATCGCAAGAAGAAGATCGAAGAACCGTTCTTTAAAAGTTATGTCTTTGTCCAATTTGAACTCAAGAATAAATTTGAGGTTTTAAATACTCCGGGCGTTGTTGCTCAGGTAACTTGGTTGGGAAAAGCAGCCGAAATTCGGGCCGAAGAAATTGAAGCCATTCAAGAGTTTCTGCAAGCCTACCAAGGGGTAAGCGTAGAGCAAATTGATTTTGAAGCCGGGCAAAAATTGCGCATTAAACACGGTGAACTGGAAGATGCCTATGGCACGGTAGTTCGCCAAAATAAGCATCGGGTGGTGCTCGAAATAGAAAAACTGGGAATGGCACTTTATGCCGAAGTACCCAAAAGTCAAGTTGAAAATATTGAAAAATGAAAAAGCTATTTAGTACTCTCTTCATCCTTACCCTCGCCTTAAACAGCTGGGCCCAAAACGCTGAGGAATCCCCCAAAATCAACTGGCTCACCATTGAAGAGCTGGAGGAGGCACAAGCAAAGGAACCCCGCAAAGTATTTGTTGATCTTTATACCAGCTGGTGCACTTGGTGCCATAAAATGGATAAGGCCACTTTTCAACACCCCGGCATTGTAGAATATGTAAATGCCAATTATTACGCCGTGAAGCTCAATGCAGAGAGCAAGGACTCAATCTATTTTAAAGGTCACACTTTTAAATATGTGGCTCAGGGCCGAAGAGGTTATAATGAACTGGCTGCCACCTTAGCTAACGGGCGTCTCTCTTATCCTACTATCGTGTATTTGGATGAGGAGCTTAATGTAATCCAACCGGTACCAGGCTATATGGATCCCAAATCATTCGAGCAGGTTATCACTTATTTAGCTGGTAACCACTACAAAGAACAACCTTTCGACCAGTACAAAATGAACTACGAACTGGTCTACTCTCTCAAATAGAAAGCGCAATATTTCAGGCTGGGAATGCTAGGTAAGAGCGCTGCAATTACCTTAACTTTGCGCTTTTCAAAATCTCAGCATGAAGATCTCATACAATTGGCTTAAGGAGTATTTGAATACCGACCTCAGTCCGGAAAAAGCAGCGGAATATTTAACCGACACCGGATTAGAAGTTGAAGGTTTGGAGCAAATCGACACTATTAAAGGTGGCTTGCGCGGAGTTGTAATAGGAGAAATACTAAGCTGTGTGCAGCATCCAGATGCCGACAAACTCAAAGTTACCGAAGTAAACATTGGTACGGACGAACCCGTGCAGATTGTATGTGGTGCCCCTAATGTGGCTGCCGGACAAAAAGTCCCCGTAGCAACGGTTGGTACCGAAATTTATACTGAGGACGGCTCTTTCACTATCAAGAAAAGTAAATTACGTGGTCAGGTATCAGAAGGCATGATTTGCGCTGAAGATGAGCTGGGATTAGGCGAGAGCCATGATGGAATTATGATTTTAGACCCTGCCGCCAAAGTGGGTAGCCCTGCGGCAGAGTATTTTGAAATAGAGTCCGATTATGTAATCGAAATCGGACTTACCCCCAACCGTACCGACGCCATGAGTCATTACGGGGTGGCTCGTGATTTACGGGCTGCTTTGCTACGTTTTAATCAGGGTAAACCCGAATTAGAACTCCCTTCTGTTTCCGCTTTCAAGACCGAGAGAAATGACATGCCTGTTTCCGTGCGCATCGAGAATGAGGAAGCATGCTATCGCTATATGGGCATCTCCATTCAAGGAGTAAAGGTGGAAGAATCACCAGCCTGGTTACAAAACAGATTAAGAGCGATTGGCCTTAAGCCGGTTAACAATATTGTAGATATAGGGAACTATGTCTTGCATGAAACCGGCCATCCCTTGCATGCCTTTGATGCCGATAAAATTGCTGGGAAAGAAATCATCATTAAAAATGCTGTGGCCGGTGATAAATTCATCACCCTCGATGGTAGTGAATTGGAATTAAGCGATCAAGATTTAATGATTTGGGATGCCGAACGTCCCTTGGTTTTAGCCGGTGTTTATGGTGGTCAGAATTCAGGTGTTAGCAGCAGCACTGAAAATGTATTTCTGGAAGTAGCTTATTTCGATCCGGTGCACATTCGCAAAAGCGCCAAGCGTCATGCATTAAACACCGACTCTTCTTTCCGCTATGAGCGTGGAGTAGACCCCGAAATGACTGAATACGCCTTAAAAAGAGCAGTAACCTTAATTCAGGAAATTGCGGGCGGCGAAGTGGCTATGGCGATTGCCGATGAGCATCCGGTTAAAATTCAAAATCAGGAGCTCACTTTAAATTTAGATCGCATGAACAGCCTGATTGGTGAGGCTATCCCTGCCGAAATGGTTCGCGATATTTTAGCCTCTTTGGATATTCGAATTAAAGCAGAATCGGGTAAAAACTGGCACCTCGAAGTACCAGCCTACAGGCGCGATGTGGAACGCGAAGCGGATGTGGTAGAAGAGGTTCTGCGTATCTATGGCTTTAATGCTGTTCCTTACGATGGCCCCATGCGTATTTCGGTAGCTCAAAAAAGTGCCGATGACGATGCTCGCGAAAGAGACATGATCAGCGGCTTATTGAGCAGTCTGGGCTATCATGAAATGATGAACAACTCACTCACCAAAGCTTCCTATTACGAAAAGTTTGGCTTTAGCCCGGAAGCGAGTGTAGCGATGCTTAACCCTCTGAGTCAAGATTTGGCAGTTATGCGCCAGTCGATGCTATTCGGTGGATTAGAAGCCGTTGAATACAATAGCAAACGCCAGAGAGCAAATCTTAAGTTTTTTGAATTTGGACGTTGCTACCGTAAAAAGGAAGCTGGTTTTGTGGAGCGTGAAGATCTGGCCCTATGGTTAACCGGTTTAGCCGAAGATGAAAACTGGAAGCAAGGAGCACAAGCCAGCGATTTTTACCAATTAAAAAATGCAGTTCAATTGCTATTTGAACGCATCGGATTAGGCGGCTATCAAGAATCCGCTTCAGACGCTGCCATCTTCAGTGAAGGATTAAAATGGCATCGTGGTAAAAAGGTATTGGCCGAATTTGGCAAAGTAAATCCAGGCTTACTTAAAAGCTTTGATTTGAAAACCGCCGTTTTCTACGCCGAATTAAACTGGGAAGCTTTAGTAGAAGCCGCTCGTAAAAACAGCATTGTTATGAGCGACCTTCCCAAATTCCCGGAAGTACGTCGCGACCTTGCGCTATTGGTCGACAGCAATGTAAAGTATGGTGACCTAGCTCAGGCAGCAGCCAAAGCAGGTGGAAAGCTATTAAAGACCGTAAACCTCTTTGATGTGTACGAAGGTAAAAACTTACCAGAAGGTAAGAAATCCTATGCCTTGAGCTTCACCCTGGCCCATGAAGAAAAGACCCTTAATGATAAAGCGGTAGAGCAAATCATGTCTAAGATTCAGGCCAGCCTGGAGAAACAATACGGAGCCAGCCTGCGTTAGAAGCGGCATGCTAAAGATCGCATTCGATCCTATTTATCATCATCCTCTGCCCAAAGGACATCGTTTCCCGATGGCAAAGTACAGTCTATTGCCTGAGCAATTGCTATATGAAGGCACTTGTACGGAAGACAATTTCTTTCCACCTAAGCTCCTTTCAGAGGAACAGATTTTACGGACTCATTGCCCGGAATACTGGCAAAAACTTAAATACTTAAAATTAAGTCGGGCCGAAGAACGCCGCACCGGCTTTCCTCTTTCTGCTCAATTGGTAGAAAGAGAAAGACGCATTGCTCAAGGTACTATTGACTGCTGTTTTCATGCTTTAAAAAATGGTGTTTCGCTCAATATTGCCGGTGGCACTCATCATGCCTACACCAATCGGGGAGAGGGTTTTTGCCTATTGAATGACATTGCCATTGCGGCGCATTATCTCTTGGATCATAATCTTGCTCAACAAATACTGGTGGTAGATTTGGATGTGCATCAAGGAAATGGAACGGCCGAAATTATGGCTAGCGAAAAGCGGGTATTCACCTTTTCGATGCATGGCGAAAAAAACTACCCTCTACATAAGGAAAAGAGTGATCTGGATATTGCCCTAGCAGATGGCACCGATGACCAGGAATATCTTAGTCGACTCCAGTCAGAACTTCCAATACTCATGGATAGCCTAAATGCCGATTTCATTTTCTACCAGTCGGGAGTTGATGTTTTGGCTACTGATAAATTAGGACGCCTGGGCATGAGCATAGCAGGTTGTAAAGAGAGAGACCGCTATGTTTTTGAAGAAGCTCAAAAGAGGCAAATTCCAGTAGTTTGTAGTATGGGTGGGGGCTATAGCGAGCGACTGGCCGATATTGTGGAAGCCCACGCTAATACCTATCGCCTGGCGCAGACAATGTATTTCTAAATCTCCTTAGGAAGGTAAATTTTAAAGGTGGTTCCTTGATTAACGATACTCTTCAATTCGACCTTTCCACCCATGGCCTCCACTTGATTCTTCATAATGTACAAACCTAAACCTCGCGCTTTAGGATGTTGATGAAAAGTCTGATACAACTGAAAGAGACGATCTTTATAGCGCTTCAAATCAATTCCCAAGCCATTATCCTGAACTTCCAGAATTTGAAATTCATGATTCTCAGCTAAGCGAATATGCACACGGGGTTCTCGATCCGGATGACGATAACGCAGGGTATTGCTCAATAGATTGAGCAGGATACTTTCCAAATAAGCTCTCACCGAGTACACTTCCGCCTCTGCATTAAAGTCAAGCTCCACCTTGGCGTTTAAGGCTTTTAATTCCGCACCCAGAATATCTAAAATACGTTGCACCTCATCAATGAGTCGCAAACTAGCTTTGCTGCGATTCAAACTTTGGTTGATGGCAATAATCTCATTCAAATGCTTAATCGTAGATTCCAGCCCATCACTAACCTTGCGCAAATAATCCCACAGCTCTTGCTTTTCACCCTCGCTTTTCGCCAGATCCACTGCCTCGATTAAACCCTGAAGATTAGCCGAATGAGAGCGAATATTATGGGAAACAATGTAGGTAAAGCTTTGTAGGCGTTTATTTTGTTCGGAGGTAATACTGAGTAAGGCTTCCATCTCCTTATTCTTCACTTCCTCCTCATGAATATCTTGCATCACTAAGAGGCTGTAGAGGAATTCCCCATTGGCGTTCCAAATAGGTTTATTCCGAACATTTAACCAGCGTGCTCCTTCTTCAGCATCCAGCATAACCTTGAGTTCAATACTGCGCTGGGCATAAATGGCAATCAGCAAATCTTCCTGTTGCTTGCGGTTTTCGCGACTTTTAAAAAGCAGATCGGGCTCCTTATTTACCGCATAATCCGGCTTCCATCCGAAAAAATCCTGGCAGGCCGAATTCAACCAATCAACTCTTCCCTCTGGACTTATGATCATAATCAGATCCGAAGTATTCCTAGCGATTAAAGCCAGTTTATGCTGTTCCTTCTCAAAGGCCTTTTGATCGTCGATGGCAGTAAGGATGCCGTACCAGGAGCTGCATTCACCCGACTTCGACTCGGGTCGTACCCGAATGCGAAACCAGCGCTCTTCCCCCAGCTTATTCTCAATTCTAAATTCGGTATCAAGATCCTTAAGATTACGCGCTGAATAAACCACTGAGCCCAATAATGTTGAATAGTCTTTAGGACTAATAACCTGCATTATACTGGACGGGTCCTCAATTAAACTTTGGCGTTGAATGCCAAAATTCACCTCTTCAAAGGCCTTGCTCAAAAAGCTGAGTGAAATTTCTTTATTGGGTTCATAATCAATCTGGAACACAACCCCTGGGATGCTTTCTGTTAGTTTCTCCAATTGTTCCCGATGCGCTCTGGATTTTGCTCTTTCGGCCTCTCTATCTGTAACATCCTGCTGCAAGCCTAAATGACCTACAATTCGATCTTTATCATCACGCAATAGCAGGTAATCACCTTCAATTTTTATCAGGCTTCCATCGGTTCGCCGTTCTTCGGTTAAATTGTGCAAATGACCTTTCTCAAAAAAGTCTTTCCACACTTTCAGCCCGGTCTCAATATCATGTAAAAAGAAATCACGAGGACTCAGGTTTAAAAACTCATCTTCACTCTGAAAACCATACTGATCCAGGATCATTTTATTACAGCGGGTGATCACCTGATTTTCAAAAGCGTACTTTACTACGGCATCCTTATCTGTATGCTCATTCCACTCCTGAGGTTCCGGCAGCATCATAAAGAAAACCCCAATCATTTGATTTTCGAAAAAGAAATTTAGTTCTCTTTGTCGAGCATCCAGCTGTTCTTCAGCCGCTTGCAAAGCAGAGATATCAAAACCTCGTGCATAAATCACGTCGACATCCCCATAGCAATCCGGAAAGGAAATAAACTGCCAATGTGTACTCACAAAACCAGGTCCACGTGGATTTTTCTTCTCAATACGAACATTGCAGATTAATCCTGGATGCTCCAAACAATAATAGGCGGTTTCTCGGCCGGTCTCTCTGCTTTGCTCAGCCACATCTGCCATGGAACTTTCGCCAATCCGTGAAGCTTTCTCGGCAAAAAAATGTTCGACATAGAGAGTATTATGGAAGAGATACTTTCCTTCTCGATCTATTTTAATTAAATAGGGATAATAAAGTTGATCATCTTGCCAGGGATTTTGCGGGGCATATAAATGCAATGCCACGAAATAATCCGGATAGTTTTCCAACAGCCTTTGCTCTACTTCAAAGTTCAGAAAGTCTTTATTGGAAGCGTAATTTAATTGGAAGTGATTCGACTCTCCTTTATGGTATATCTCCAGACAATAATTAAATTGTTTTGCACCAAGTGTATAGGCTTTAAAATCATCAGAAGCATGGCGATCAATACCAATAGAAACCGCCAATGCATTATTCACAAATACTTCTCCGCTGGGAACATGACATATCCAATAGCCATAAGGGGCCTCCTGCTCCAGGGCAATAAGTAATTGATTATCGGAAGATATTTCTTGAAATGCAGAAGACCGGGGAGCAGCCATTGACGCAAAATTTTAAGCCGCTCTAAGGTAATTAAAGTTCAAGATTTTGACGATGGATATACATAAATCCATCTAAAGAATTATTAAATAGCGGATCCACATTAAAGCAGACAATCAATGCATTTTGCTGTAAATACTTTTTAATCAAGGGTGGGATGCGTAGATCGCCCGGTTCAATCTCATCAATTCTACGATCGAATTGCACTAAATCTTCAGGGCTCGAATTCATAACCATTTCCCTGGCTTCTGCTTTTAATTTTAGTTTAAAAGGCTTACGAGGTCTAATCTCTTGCGCTAAACTGGCGTCTCCAAAATTCTTAAGTAAAAAAGCCACCATTAGATTACGACTAAAAATGGAAAAGCTATTACTGATACTGGCGCAACCTACTATAAATTCCAGTTCTTCACGTTGTCGCATTACCTCCCTAATACCATTCCACATCACAAATAATGGCAATGGCTTTTGCTGATGAGCCGGAATTATAAAAGCCCTACCCATCTCCAGTGAACGACCGAGCATAGGTTGAATACGCTTCTTAAACTTAAAAAGGGTACTCAAGTAAAAACCATTAAAGCCAAATTTGGGATAAACCTCACTTCCTATTGCCAGACGGTAAGCCCCCACAATTCGCATTTCCTCTTTGTCCCAAAGCACCAAATGATGGTAGTGGTAATCGAAGGTATCCAGATCGAGGGCCAAATTGGACCCCTCTCCGATCGCTCTAAAGGTAATTTCACGTAATCGGCCAATTTCGCGGATCATATTAGGCACTTGTGCCGCCTTACACAGAAATACCTGATAGCTCCGCTTTTCTTCAATCAAGGCCTCCTTCTCGAGTAGGAACTCATACTCTTTGAGCAAAAGGTCGGTGTCTACAGGATCTGCAATTGGCTTTGGCTCAGCTGGTCTTTTAGGGCTAAAAAGTTTAAACTCTGGATGCAAGGCATTACTCAGCAAATAAACTCTCTGGCGTAATAGAGCCGACAGTTGGTACTCTCGCGGATATAAAGCCAGTTCCTTGGGATATATAGTCCGACCGATACGAATGGTTACCGGTCGAGAGCGATAACTACGTAATTCGGATGGGACCTTTAAATCCTGAAAAATGGGACCTAATCGCTGTAAGAGATGATATACAAAAGTTTGATTGGCCTTAAAGAAAACCGGGGTTACTGGCACCTGAGCATCGGCTATTTCACGAATCATGTTCACATCCCAGTCTCCATCTTCCAGTTGGCGTTTCGAAATGCGATAATTGGTACTAACCGAGCCCGCCGGAAATATAGCCAGGGCCTTCCCTTCCTTGAGGGATTCACTTAAACTTGCCCCAGAACTCACCCCACTTTCATCTAAATCCCAATAGTGAGCAATGGGCTTTAAGCGCTGCCATAAATCCGAACCCACGATTCGAAGATCCGGACGAATAGAAGCGACTAATTTTATCAATAACAAAGCATCAATTCCCGCCAGGGGGTGATTACATATCAATACCACCGGGCCAGAAGTTGGAATGCGTTTTAATTCTTCTTCAAAATATTGAAAGCTGAGATCTAATTCGCGGATCACATCATCCACAAAAAGATTCTCTTCCCGTCCGTCCCTTCCCGAAAAAAGCTCTTCAACACTCTTCACCTTTGCCAGGTGTAAAAGGGTTTTGAGTAAAGCCTCCCTGCCAATTTTAGGGAGTTTTACCGTGCGAAACATTTCTCCGGAACCAAGTCGGGCCATGTGATCAGATTCTGATTACAATTTGATAAGTGTCGGTACTTACTTGCTCGAGCAATTTACGTCCTCTGCTTTGAATGTCTGCTACGGCACTGTTATCATAATGCCTTACAGTATAAAGCTCCAAATCACCAATTACCGACACATCGAAACTCTGCTTAAGTTGCTCCAAAAGAGCGGGTGTAGCAATAGGGTCATCGTTTACACAGAAGGACGAACTAGTAGCGGCATGCTGCGATAAATTCACGCGCAAGCCATACTCATGAAATAATTTATAAATTTTGGAAAGGTGGTCTTCCGCAATGAAAGCCAGGTCTCGGGTAGCTAAACTAATTAACTGCTGCTGGCTCTTGCGAATAAAACAGGGTAAAAAAGGCTCCAGGTTTACCCCCTCCGAAATTGTGGTTCCCTCCTGCTCCAAGTCGCTAAATGAACGCACCCTTAATGGCACGCCACGCTCCTGCAGCGGCTGAATAGTTTTAGGGTGAATTACGGAAGCTCCATAAAAAGCTAATTCGATCGCTTCCCGGAAACTGATTTTCTTCAATAATTCGGTGCCCTGAAAAACCTTGGGATCGCCATTCAAAACCCCGGGCACATCTTTCCAAATAGTTACTTCTTCGGCTTGCAAAACATAGGCAATTACCGAAGCGGTATAATCGGATCCCTCTCGACCTAAGGTGGTCGGATTGAAATTATCATCCGAACCAATAAAACCTTGGGTGATATAGGAGTTGCCACTCTTCACATTGTCCAGAACCAAACGTCGGGTTAAGTTCCAGTTTACTCTAGCGGCACGATAGTTTTGATCTGTACGGATCAATTTTCGAGCATCCAACCAACGGTTTTCGAAACCTTCGAAATTTAAATAGGCCGATACAATTTTGGTTGAAATCAACTCACCAAAACCAACGATCTGATCATATACTTGATTGAAACTTCCCACCGCCGGTGATTCTACAATGGTTTCCAATTGCAGAAATAATTCACTCACTTCATTGCTAAGACGCTCATTGGATTGAGGGAAAAGCTCATCAATAATCCGCTGATGTGAATCCTTCAAATCCTTCAACTGTTTACTGCAGTCCTCCTTCTTTCCATTCAAGAAAGATTTCACCAACTCCTCAAGGGCATTGGTCGTTTTCCCCATGGCCGAAACCACAATCAGGATATCATCTGCTGTAAAGTGTTGAACGATGGATGCCACGCGCTGCACGCCTGCCGCGTCTTTTACACTAGCTCCACCGAATTTAAAGATTCGCATGTTAAATTATTAAGCGGCAAAAATACTAATTAGGCTTTGCTGATATTCCACAAAATACTGTCCTGAGACGGCTTTAAGATTTTTAGCTTTAAGCTTTTAAAGGATTAATTCAATTGGGCAGCAGCTCTCCCTGCCAGAAAAGCGCTGGTCCAGGCATGTTGAAAGTTATAGCCCCCGGTAATGGCGTCTACATTAACAAACTCGCCAATAGCATAGAGGCCAGGATACTTCTTTAGTGCATAAGTCTGCATATCCAATTCCCGAAGATCGAGGCCTCCCGCAGTAACAAACTCCTCTTTAAAGGTGGTTTTCCCACTTACGTTGAAGGGACTACGAAGTAAAAATTCGAGCAAACGATTGAACTCCTTTTTCGATAAATCTCGATTGGATTTACTTTCCTGCACCTCGGCCAATTGTAAAATAGCCTTCCATAAACGTGAGGGCAGATCAAAAGCCCTGCTATTTGCCACTCCCTTGGCGGGATGGGCGGAAAAATATTCCTGCAATTGTGTGCGCGCTTCTTCTTCCGAAAGACCCAGCCAATTAATCAAGATGGGAAACTGATAGTTTCGTTCCTTCAAATCCGGGGCATACCAAGCACTAAGCTTTAAAACTGCCGGACCCGAAAAACCCCAATGGGTGATTAATAAAGGCCCCTGCTCTTTCCACTTGGTAGCGGGAATTTGCACCCAGGCATTAGGCACCGACAGCCCCATTAAATCTTTGAGTGGCGACTGTGGTACATTAAAGGTGAACAAAGAAGGACAAGGAGCCACCCAATTCAAATCAAAGTCCTTTAAAAATGCATAGCCATTTTCCTTGGGCTGGCCACCCAATGCGAGAATCACCACCTCACAATCATATAAGGAACGATCTCGAAACTGTAATTGATAGCCATTTTCTGTGGCCTCCAGTTGGATTAAATCCTTTTGCATTTGGATGCGTACCCCAGCTTTTTGTGCCGCCTTTTCCAGTACCTGAATTACCGATTCACTGGAGTCGCTTTTAGGGAAAACCCGACCATCAGCCTCCACCTTTAATTCCAGACCCTGTTCCTCAAACCAGGCCCGGGCCTCAGGATATCCAAAACGACCAAAAGCCTTCTTTAAAGAGCGCCCACCACGAGGATATGCCTTTATCAATTCAGAAGCGTAGGGGCAGTGATGTAACACATTGCAACGTCCACCGCCACTTACCCGAACCTTGGAAAGCAGTTTATTGGATTTTTCAAATAGGACTACTTCAGTATCAGGGCTGGCAGCATGAATAGCCGCAAAGAAACCGGCTGCGCCCCCACCAATTACTGCAATTCGCCTTTTCACTCTGATTTGTTGAGCCACCATTTGCAATTCCACCATTCGGTTTCAATGCCTGCTCCCATTTTCTCATAGAAGCGTACAGCGGGTTCATTCCAATCCAAGACCTGCCAATCCAAGCGCTTGGCCCCGGCTTTACGAGCATAATCTGCGGTTGCTTCCAACAGCATTTTACCATAGCCTTTACCGCGATGTTCAGGAACAACGATTAAATCTTCAAGGTAATAGCAAGCTCCTTTCCAGGTCGAATAGCGAGGATAAAACAGCGAGATTCCAATCACGCCATCTTGAGGATGTTTAAGCACTATATATTCGAAGCGACCTAATTCCCAATCTTCCAAAAGCTCTGCCTCGGTGGTTACCACTTCTTGGGGCGCCTTCTCAAAATCGGCCAAAGCCTTGATTAGGCGCAACAAATCGGAGATGTCCTCCGCACAGCCAGGGATAATTTCTACTTCTGCGACCATTCCATTTCCACTTGATTATGCAGTAGATCTTCTAAATTCTGACGACGGGTAATCAAATGCGCCTTGCCATTGTGAACCAATACCTCAGCCGGCTTATAGCGACTATTGTAATTATTGGCCATGGTAAAGCAATAGGCTCCAGCATTACGGAAGGCTAAAATATCTCCTTGACGTACCTCAGCGATCTGGCGATCATTGGCGAAAGTGTCGGTTTCGCAGATATAGCCAACTACAGTATATACCCGTGGATCGGCCTTGGGATTGCTAATATTCTCTATATGATGGTAGGCATCGTAAAACATAGGCCGAATCAAGTGATTCATACCTGTATCTACCTGAGCAAATACGGTTGCCGTGGTTTGCTTTAAGCCATTTACTTGGCAACAAAAAGTTCCGGATTCAGACACCAGGAATTTACCAGGCTCGAATTCAATTTCAAGTTCTCTTCCGTATTCGGCGCAGAACTCCTTGAACATGCCCGTCATTTTTTGCCCTAGCTCCTCTACATTGGTGGCAATATCATCTGCCTTATAAGGCACTTTAAACCCGCTACCGAAATCCAAATATTTCAAATCTGGAAAATCACGAGCCACATCAAATAATAATTGAGCACCTACCAGGAAGGTATCTACATCCAGAATGTCGCTTCCGGTATGCATGTGCACGCCTTCCACATTGAGGTTCAGGCTTTGTACCAAGCGCTCTAGATGGCGACGTTGATGAATACTAATCCCGAATTTGGAGTCGATATGCCCAACGGAAATCTTGCTATGACCGCCAGCCATAATATGGGGATTCATCCGGATACATACCGGATAGCTATTTCCGTACTTGGCACCAAACTGCTCTAGGATACTCAGATTATCAATATTAATTCGCACGCCATGGGCTACAGCCTTTTCAATCTCGGCCATGGAAACTCCATTGGGCGTGTAGATGATTTCTTCGGCGGCAAAGCCTGCTCTAAGGCCTAATTCCACTTCTTGAATTGAAACCGTATCCAAACCGGCCCCTAATTGCTGGAAAAAGCGAAGCACATTAATATTACTCAGCGCCTTACAAGCGTAGTTAATCTTAAGCTTCGATCCTTTAAAAGCCTTTTGCAAACGTTTATATTGGGCCTCCATCTTGGCCGTATCGTAAATGTAAAGCGGGCTTCCAAAATCTTCACAGATCTGACGCACATCCAGTCCGCCAATCTCGTAGTGATCGTTCTTAAGTTGTAACATTATAATTATTATTGCCGCAAAGGTATGAATGACCAGCCATCCAATTCTATGAAGGACTATACTGAAATTCAAATGATCCGTAATTGGCTTCTTTGGATAATCCTATTCGCCCTCTTACTCTTCTTTACTTTCGCCAGTGTTTCGCAATTAGTCTTTGGTATTCCGATGGGCGAAAACCCCATGCCCTCCTGGGCTTTAATAGCCGGAACCCTATTTATTGCCTTTATCACCGTGGTGATGGCAAAGACTCAATTAATCCTGAGCATCGACAGCAAATCTCTAAGCATCCGGTTTGGTGCATTGGGCCAAATGGAAAGAAATTGGTCGGAAGTTTCCAAAGTGAAAATCATCAAAATGCCCTTGGCCGGAGTAGGAAAAAAGAATCACCCCCAGTACGGAGAGCTCCACAATGCGGGCGGAAAACAAGGTCTTTTAATTGAGTTTAAGGATCAAAGCAAGGTTTTGGTTTCTACTCGTCAAGCAGAAAAACTGAAGGCTTATTTAAAGCAAATTAAAAAGCTGAAAGACTGAATATTTTAGACGGTCCCGCTAAATTTGCTGCATACCTCTCAATCCATGGAAAGACATATTACTCTGGGTGAGTTCATCATCCAAAACCAAAAAGACTTCCCTTATGCCAAGGGAGAACTCAGCGCATTGCTTAGCTCCATTCGCCTAGCCGGTAAAATGGTTAATCAGGAAATCAACAAGGCCGGTTTAGCCAATATTATTGGTGCCGCTGGTGTAGAGAACGTGCAAGGTGAAGCCCAGCAAAAACTGGATGTTTTAGCTAACGACATGTTTATCAGCACCCTGCGTAAGAGGGGTGAAATTTGTGGTTTGGCCAGCGAAGAAATGGAGGAGCATATCGTATTTAACGAAGATATCCACTCCAATGCACGTTATGTAGTGCTGATCGACCCTCTGGATGGCAGCAGCAATATTGATGTAAATGTATCGGTTGGTACCATCTTTAGCATATTCCGCCGGGTAAGTGAGCCTGGTACTCCAGTGACCTTAGAAGATTTTTTACAACCCGGTCACAAACAAGTGGCAGCAGGTTATTTGGTATATGGCACCTCTACCATGCTGGTATATACCACTGGTAATGGAGTGCATGGCTTTACCTACGACCCGGGTATTGGCAGTTTCTTCCTATCGCATCCTAATATGCGGGTAAAGGAAAACGGCAAGATTTACTCTATCAATGAAGGGAACTATGTACACATGCCCGAGGGTGTGAAAAAGTACATTAAGTGGTGCCAGGAATTAGACCCTGCCACTGGTCGCCCCCTAACTTCTCGGTATATTGGTTCATTGGTAGCCGACTTCCATCGTAACCTTTTAAAAGGCGGGATTTACATCTACCCTAAAGGAACTAAGGCCCCTAAAGGGAAGTTACGCTTGTTATACGAGTGCAATCCAATGGCCTTCTTAATTGAGCAGGCCGGTGGAAAAGCCAGCGATGGTCATACTCGAATCATGGACATCCTCCCTACCGAATTGCATGAGCGTGTTCCTTTCTTCTGTGGAAGCTCTGAAATGGTTGATCAGGCAGAAGCATTTCTACGCGAGTATAAAGACTAATTTTTTCAATTCCAGGCTTAGCACAAGCCCCGAAATAATCCTATAAAAAAAGCGGCCTCCGATGAGAGCCGCTTTTTGGTTGAGGGGGAAGGAAAATGGTTTGATAACCGTTGGCTAAAGTCGCCTATCCCTCGCTATTCCTCAAATGTCTGGCATTAATAACCGGAATTCCGGCACGAAATACAGGCTAAGACTCTCCCTCAAATCGCTTTTTGAGATCCTCTTTATAGGTTCTGGATACCGGTAGTTCCCTTCCATCGTCAAGAAGAACCTTGGTGGCATAGACTGCTTTCAGAAAAGAAGCTTGCACCAAATAACTTCGATGGATGCGTATAAAGTCATGGCCACTCAATTGCTCTTCCATTGCCTTGAGGGTGCTACGCTCCACCTCTGGATTTTTACGCCCCTTCAAAAACAAGTTCACATAATGCCCGTCAGATTCGAGATAAATCAAATCATCAATATTGATCACCGCTTTTGATTTCAGTCGCAACTGACTGGGAAGCTCAGGCTCGGGGGCCTGATGTTCATCAATTAAACTAAATCCTGTATTCTCAATCTTATTGACATTGGATAGAGCTTCGGCACTTAAGCGAGCTGCTTCGGCCGCTTCAGCCTCTCGCTCCGCGCTAATTTGTTTAGCCTTCTTGCGACTGAGCCAGAAAATAAGACTCCCTAAAGCCAGGAAAACTAAAATAACCATCAGGGCCATTTTATAAGAGCGTACCTTCTCTTCTTGCTGCCCTCTCAGTGCTGCCAACTCAATTTCATTGCTAGCCTGTTTTATTTTGGCCGCATCCCGCTTCTGATCAAGCTCAGCCTGCCTTTGCTTGCTTAAGCGCAAATATTTTAATGCTGAATCAGCTTCTCCTTTCAATTCAAAATGATGGGCAAAAGCCTCTAAATACTCAGGATCATTCAAAAAGAATTTTTGATTGGGACTTTGCCGAATGGAATCAAAGTAGGGAGCGCCTGCTTCATAATCACCTTGATTATTGGCCATGTAGAGACTAAGCATCCATAGATTTTCCAATGTCCGACCGCGGCCTCTCCCACGAGGTGGCATTAGGCTATAGGCACTGTCCAAATATACTTGTGCTATATCCCAAGCTGCCAGTTTGCTATAGTTCCGAGACAGATTAGCCAGAACTTCAACCTGATCGAAAAAAGACCCCAGGTTCTGGTGAATCCTCAAAGCTTTATGTAAGTAAAAAATGGCCGAATCGTAATGCCCCAGGGCCCGATGGGCTACGGCCAGATTATTATACGAACGCGCCTCAATATTACGATCCGGCACCTTATTGCTGTGCTCCAGGGCTTTATGAAACCAGCGCAATGCTTCCTCCTCTTGATGAATCCTTCCGTACAAGGAACCCAAACTCAGATAGGTAAGAGCAATGCCTTGGTAATCGATTCTTTGTTGAATTAAGGCGGTTTCTTTCATTAAGACTGCAGCCGAATCATAGGATTCGCGCATCATCAAGGCATTTGCCATATTCTTGATAGCCAAGGCGTATTGCAAGCTATCTTGATCTTCCATGGCCAGGCGACGTAAAATTCGAAAGCTGGAATCACCACTTTCAAATTGGCGAATCCGATAATAGGAAATCCCCAAATTTTTAAGCACCACTTCGTAGCTAAAACGCTCATCGTAGTGTTCGCCTTCCTTTAAATGACTTAGGGATTTTTTAAAATTTTTAGCCGCCTTGGTGGGATTGGCTGAGAAGGTTCCGGCCAGACCTTTTAAAAAATAAGCCCGCCCTAATGCGACTGAATCTTCCGAATATTGCAATAGACCCTCAGCAATTGAATCTAGAACCTTAGGATTTCGAATATCCTGTAAAGATGCTTCAACCCATTTCTCCTTTTCTCCCTGAGCATAAGCACCATAAGTCACGAGGAGCCCCAATACTGCCCCCAATATTCTCTTCATCTTCCTTCCATTTTGACAATCCCCTCGTGGGCAAGATAGTTTCATTATTACACTAAGTCAAGCCGAATCTGGATAAATAAATGCCCGAAAGCCAGCACCAGCAAGGGACCTAGAACCTAACCCACTACTTAACAGCTAGATGAAGGAAGCACGATCAAATTTTAAATCTCAAATTTCGGGTTCCGGCTCAAAGCATCAACTCTTACCTTTGCCAGCTCACACCATCCCTCAATAAAGAGCGGATGGTTTAATGGTTTAGGGCATGGCCTACAAGGCAAGAAATTTTCTGGAGCGCTATTCGGATGACCAGCGCATTAAACTCATTCTTGATCAGTGGTCTAAAACAGACCCTCAGAAACTGGAAGTTAGAGGCATATCAGGGTCCCTCGGTGCTATAGCCCTGGCTCAAAGCTTCCAGCAAAGTGAAATTCCGCATTTGGTCATTCTTAATGACAAAGAGCAAGCGGCCTATTTCCTTAATGATCTGGAAGGTTTAATTGGCGAAAAAGAAGTACTCTTTTATCCTGCCTCCTACCGAAGGCCGTATGACACCGAAGAAACGGACAATGCCAATGTCCTGCTACGAGCTGAAGTATTAAACCGCCTAAACAGTCGCAAGAAACCCGCTATTCTGGTTAGCTACGCCGACGCTCTTTTCGAAAAGGTTGTTACTCGTAAAAGCCTAAGTGCGCATACTTTCAGCATCAGGACCGGGGATGAATTAAGCATTGACTTCTTAAATGAAACCCTCTTTGAATATCAATTTGAAAGAGTGGATTTCGTTATTGAACCCGGGCAGTTTTCCGTTCGTGGTGGTATAGTGGATGTATACTCCTTCTCCCATGATCAACCCTTCCGGATTGAGTTTTTCGATGATGAAATTGAAAGCATTCGCACCTTCGATATCGAAAGCCAACTGAGTATTGATCAGGTGAAACGAATTCAATTGGTACCTAATGTTGAAAACAAGGTGTTGATGGAAAGTCGGGAAAGCTTCCTGGAGTACATAGGTCCTAAAACCATCGTTTGGACCCAAAATTCCAATCTGATTGGGAGCAAACTTCAAGATCTTTATGAAAAGGCCCTGGAACTTTTTCGGGAGATCAACTCCGATATCAGTCGCAGTGAACCGGCGGAACTCTATATAAATAAAGACCTATTTCATCAGCAGTTAAAGAACTTCCATCAACTGGAGTGGCAAGCGGATAATGGCTTTGAGGCCAGTTTAAAGATCGAGTTCAACTCTAAACCTCAACCCAGCTTCAATAAGAAGTTTGAGCTCCTCGTAGATGATCTGCGTAAGCATAGTGAGGAGGATTACGATAATTTCCTGCTTTGCCTCAATCAAACCCAAGTTGAACGCTTTGATGCCATTTTCGAAGACATTGGCAAAGAGGTTAAGTTTCAACCGATTGTACATACCCTGCATGAAGGCTTCATTGACCAGGAAGCTAAAACCCTGGTTTATACAGACCATCAAATTTTTGAGCGCTATCAGAAATTCCGCTTAAGAACGGGCTATGAGAAACGTCAAGCGGTAAGCCTTAAAGAACTCACCGCTTTGCAAGTTGGAGACTATATCACCCACATTGACCATGGTATTGGGGAATTCGGCGGACTGCAAAAAATTGAGGTTAACGGAAAGCAACAGGAAGCGATTAAACTGATTTACAGCGGAGGCGATGTGCTCTATGTAAGCATTCACTCTTTGCATAAGATTAGTCGCTACAATGGCAAGGAAGGCACGGTGCCCTCGGTGCATAAACTGGGCTCCGGAGTTTGGCAAAAAACTAAGTCCAAGGCTAAGACTCGCGTTAAAAAGGTGGCCTTTGACCTTATTAAGCTTTATGCTAAACGTAAGGCTACGCATGGCTTTCAGTTTTCACCCGACAATTATTTACAGCACGAATTAGAGGCTTCCTTTATTTATGAGGATACGCCCGATCAAGAATCGGCAACCTTGGCCATTAAACAGGATATGGAAGCGCAAACCCCGATGGACCGGCTTATTTGCGGGGATGTTGGCTTCGGGAAAACCGAATTAGCGGTACGAGCAGCCTTTAAGGCGGTATGCGATAGCAAGCAAGTAGCGGTATTGGTGCCTACTACTATTCTTGCCTTTCAACATCATAAAACCTTTAGCAAGCGTTTGGCTGATTTCCCTTGCCGCGTGGAGTATATAAATAGATTCCGCAGCAGGAAAGAGCAAAGCGAAATCCTGAAAGATTTAGAGGAAGGCAAGGTAGACATCATCATTGGTACTCATCGCCTGGTGGGTAAAGACATCAAGTTTAAAGACTTGGGACTGCTGGTAATTGATGAAGAGCAAAAATTTGGTGTAAGCGTTAAGGACAAACTTAAGAACCTGAAGGTAAACGTGGATACTTTAACTCTTACCGCCACCCCTATACCACGGACCTTGCAGTTTTCACTGATGCAGGCTCGCGACTTGAGTGTGATGACCACGCCGCCACCGAACCGACACCCTATTGAAACTCAATTGATTCCCTTTAATGAGGAAATCATCCGCGACAGCTTGCGCTATGAATTAAGCAGAGGTGGGCAGGTTTTCTTCATCCACAACCGGGTGGAGAACATTAAAGAAGTGGCAGGTATGCTGCAAAGGCTGATGCCGGATGCTAAAATCGGTATTGGTCATGGCCAAATGGAAGGCAAGAAATTGGAGCAATTAATGTTGCAGTTTATTAATGGTGAATTCGACATTCTGGTGGCCACTTCCATTATTGAGAATGGATTGGATGTGCCGAATGCCAATACAATCATCATCAACAATGCACAAAATATTGGCTTGAGCGATCTACATCAAATGCGAGGTCGTGTAGGTCGAAGTAACAAAAAGGCCTTCTGTAAATTAATTACTCCTCCCCTTTCGGCGATGAGCGATGAAGCCCGCAAGAGAATGCAGGCCATCGAAAAATTCAGTGATTTGGGAAGCGGTTTCCATATTGCTATGCGCGATTTAGAGATTCGAGGTGCTGGTGATTTATTGGGTGCCGAACAGAGTGGCTTTATCAATGATATTGGCTTCGATACCTTCCAGAAAATCCTGGCAGAAGCTATTGAAGAACTAAAAGAAACAGAGTTTAAAGAGCTCTATGCTGAAGAGTTAAAGAATAAGGAAAGTATTAGCGATACCTTATTGGATACCGACCTGGAGATATTAATCCCCGATCAATATGTGAATAAGGTAGATGAGCGCCTGAAGCTGTATCAGGAATTGGATCAATTGCGCACCGAAGCGGAAATTGAAACCTATGCCCGCGATTTAGCCGATCGATTTGGACCAATCCCTCGTGAGGTGGAAGAGCTTTTCGACTCCATACGCTTACGGCGCTTGGGGCAGAAAATCGGATTTGAGAAAGTGGTTCTCAAGCAAGAACGCTTGCTCTGCTATTTTACTTCGGATCAAGAATCTCCCTACTTCCAATCAGATCGCTTCCAAAAAGTACTTCTGTATTTGAAGTCGGCCCCGCAAGCTCAGCTTAAAGAGCGTAATGGTAAACTGTACCTAAGCTTCCAGGACGTGCTTAGCGTTCACGATGCATTTGAAGTACTAAAGCCAATTCTGGGAACAGAGGCCAATTAGCCCCTACTCTTTTTATCTTGGGATCATGAAATTTGAAGCCTATATCGAGAATACCGGGGGCATACCCTTTGTGATCTGTGATTATGATGTCGCACAGAAATTTATTGAGCAGCACTCTAAACGGGTGTTGATCTATGGTCCGGATCAAAAGGCCATTCACCGGGCCTTGCAATTGCGCAAAGATGGCTATGCGCTAATTGCTTTAAGCAAGGCCATCTTAAAAGGCTGGAAAATGGAGGTGGGTGATTTGGTGCAAATTCGAGTGGAGCCCGACACCTCTGAATTTGGCATGAGTTTCCCAGAAGAGTTCAAAATTGTATTGGAGCAAGATCCGGAAGCGGCAGCAGTTTTCGAAAGATTAAAGCCCGGCCGACAAAGAGGGGTATTGCATTATGTAAGTCAACCCAAAGGCGAAGAATCCCGCATTAAGCGTGCCCTGGAAATGGCAGAGAAAATGCGTACGGGTACTTTGCATGGCGGGATAGACTAATTGAAGGAATGAAATAGCTCTATTTAAGAGCTTAAACTGCCTAAAGTTTCTGGTAAAAACCTTCCCATCCCAAAGGCTCAGGATTATAGAGTTTATATACCTGCTGTTCTCGTTCACTTAAAGCTTTATATTCTGAGGCAAAGTCTTTCAGTTCTTTTTCATTGGCTGACCTATCCCAAGCCGCGACTATGTCCTTTTCCAATGAGGTAAAATGTCCAAATTCAGCTAGAAAATCCCGAGCCTCCATAAGAGCAAAACCAAGTAAATTCAATCCAGGCCATGCCTTAACATTCTGAATATCGGGATGATCTTTTGCCATACCAATACCCCAAATACTATCTAGCGGACTCGCCTCTACTAAAACACGATTATGGGTATTCAGTAAAAAATCCATTAAATCAGGATTCTGATTAAACTTGTGAATATTCCCTAAACGAACAATCTCAAATCGCTTTTGAAGCCAAATATCCTGATCAAAGTTTAAAACCTGGCGACCCAAATCTTTGGCTTCAGCAGGCTTTTTACTGGCTATAATCCTTTCAGCTATTTCATGATTATCGAATAAGCGGGCCTTTTGTGCCATCATCCAATGCTCCGAAGTTTTATAGCTGTATCCATTTATACTAAAGGGACTCTCAAACCACTGACTAAAACAATAGCTCCCTACTGCTTTGCCGGCCCTAGAGCTATGTCCCCAGAAATAGAGGTATTTAAATCGGGTGCCACTCTCGATGCTCGATACAAGCCACTCTTTTGAATAATGTGCTACCATGCTAAGGTTAGGTTTTATTTAGAGAGGTAAAAGTAGAATTGCAGATTGAAGAGTTGATAAAATAAGCTAGAATTAAGAACCTTTAAGGACTGCAATTTGTCCGCTGGCTAAAATTTGAATTTCCTATTCAAGAGAATCAGCAATGGTCAAATCCTAAAAATCAGCGCTGCCTTTTCAATCTTGGAAAATCTTATTCTCCAATAATTTCCCCTGGTCATAAACAGCTATCAGATAAGCATTATGCTTGTTTGACCAAATCTTGGACTCACCTTGAAGCAATCCATTTTGATAGCTCTTCTGCATTTTAATTTTGGAACTTTCAAACCAAAATGTCTGCTGCCCCTCCGGCTCTCCTTTCTTATAAAACTCCTCCGATTGCTTCTTACCAGAGGCATACCACGTTTGGTGTTTTCCGCCAAGTTTTCCTTTCTTATACCAAGCCTTGGTGGCGATTTGCCCATTTTCATGATAGCTCCTATAAGGACCCTCTAGAATACCTTTCTGATAAGATTTTTCAATATGCAATTGCCCACTTTCATAGAAGTGCTTTTCCAAGCCCGTTTTAAATCCATTAGTATATTCACCTTCCGCATACAATGAACCCTGAGGATAATAGGAAGACCAGGGACCATGTTTCTCACCCGCCTCATTTCTACTTATTGAATCTGTAAATCCCTCAAGAGATCGAATCTCTTCTTCACTTAAACTATTCCTAATAGCTTGACTTACCTGTAATTGAAATTCAAAATTGGTATCCAAATCCGCAGCCTTCTGCATATCGGAATAAAAACGATCCTTTTGGGCTAGCTCGAAGAAGCAAAACCCTCTATTAAAGTATAAGTTAGCCGAACTTGAATCTAGTTCTGCAGCCTTAGTATAGCTTTGAATTGCAGCAGAATAATCCTGAGAAATCTGCTGGGACAAGCCTTTCAAGAAAATGACCTCAAAATCATCAGTCTTTAGATCTAGGAGTTGATCAATTATTATTTGAGCAGAATCAATTTTATCTGCATTCAGCAAATTTTTAGCGTCTTGAAGTAAATCTTGATAGGATTTTTGGGGCTCCCAAGTTTGTTGACAAGCACTCAGGAAAATCAAGAAGCATAAAAGGAAATAGAGCTTTTTCAAAGGAACTTTATTAATGGGATCAGTTTAGTTTTTCTCCAGGAAGTTGGTTTCTATTAATTCATCATCAATAAATAGAAACAAGCGATCTCCTTTGCGGATAAACTTATGAAATTCGAATTCGACATCTGGCTCTTGCCTTTCTCCATCTAGCTCCTGCAATAGAAGCGGCTCTTGCTCCCACATCCATTCAGAGGCATCCAAAAGTAAAGTGTCCTCTTGATACTTATACTCCCCTGAATAAATTAGCCAAGTATTACAAGACTGTGTACACAGGCTAAAGGTAGAATCCGTCTTTAATTCCAATTGCAATCCACCAAAAGCAGATTGAAAAACAAAGGTTTCAGCTGGCATGGCTTGCCCAATCAGATTAGGACTTATATTGAATAGGAATAGAGCTAAGCTCAAATAGGGAGAACATCTCACAGCTTTATTATATCGAAAAGTGAAACTCCAAGCCATAGAATTACTCATCATTAGATGGCGAATTTTCCAAAACCATTTCAAGCAAAAAAACAGGCCTGTACTCCATACTTTCCCGAAAGTACAATTTAAGGTTCCACCTATCCAACTGAAAAGCTACGGCAACAAGCTTACTCAACTCTTCCTTTAGTTCTGAATTCTGGCCCCTTATCTTCATTAGGTGACCTTCCTTTCCATCCATGAACTCAATCCAAAATTCAGATTTACATTCTGAGCAAGGAGTATCCTCAAAATATAGAAGACTCAAACTATCAGAAAGCTTAAAATCCTCCAATCTCAGATGTAGAGTTTTATTTTCAGAGTACTCATTATAATCTCGAACCAGTTCATCTCCTATAGATAAATGCCAGTGGGAAATTGTATCATTTGCAAGTTGAGCTTGACCGAAGTATGGAAAACTAAGGAAGCTAAAAATCATAAGTAATGGAATTGGGCGAATGAAGTAGATCATGATTTTGGTTTACTCCTTTGCTATTGACTTAACTTAGGTAACTAAAATTGCTGAATTTCCTCATTTTATGATAGAGTTCAGTCAAAAAAAAGTATGAAACCGCTCAATTACCCGAATGATTATTTTGAGAATAGGTTTTCAGCCTGAGCTTCATCAAAGGGCCATTCAAGTACCTTAAACTATCCATAGGCTCCATTTTCACATCTAAATAAGAGTTGGAAATCTCCCATAGGTAATCAAGGGCTATACTATCCTTCTTAAAGTCATCCTTCAATTTTAACAGTATCTGATTCGACATTTCATGGGCGAGGGTATCCAATCTGCAATCGGTTAAATTAAATCGAAAGCTTTCACCGGAGCGCAATTCAATGGTCCCTATAAATCTTATGCCATCCAACACATCACAGTTACTCTCGAAGTAATTCGAATCGATTCCCAGATTTAAACCAAAGTTATAGTCTGATAAATCCACCTGTTCAATTTTTTGCATTTCATACATGACTGCAGGGGTATCAACTATCCGCCAGCTCTGATCAAGTCTTATGATCTTAGAATTTGCTGCTAGTTTAAAAAATGCCTCCTCGGTGAAACTGGGACGGATTTGGATAGATACTGAAACTACTTCTCGTGATTCAAGTGAATCACAAGAACTTAAACAGAATATACTTAAGCACAGATATGATGCAAAGAAATTTGAATTAAAGCAATGCATTGTTGTAGTTCGTTTCAGAATACAAGAGGATCATAGTTTAAGCTAAGGAATAAAAATCTCCTTCATCCTTGAAACCCAGCCATTTTCTACCCAGATAAAAAAGGGATTCCCTCTTGCTTCAAATTCATCAGGAAAATTCTGCAAATGCAATGAATCAAGTCCATTTAAACCCGGAACTGACTCTATTCGTGTGGCTTCGTTAAGCCGATAGGTCCGAAGTCTTGGATTATCATTGGCGATGAAATAATCATTGAATACGAAATAGTTTGTATCCCCATTTTCTAAAATCTCATGCTCTGCTTGACCTCTTTTCCGAGCTTCTTCAATTGCTTGATCGAAGGTGAAATATTGAATAAAGTCTACCACCATATAGATTTCACCATCCCTTTCAAAAGCCTTTTGAATTTGGCAGTAGCTACTATCCTCTTTCATATCCAATTCCAAATCCAGAGCTTCAATTTGTGCAGGTGATTCATCCGCAATTGGCTCATTACCTTTTCTGGTTCCCCGAATTTGATTCAGGATTAGAACAAGCACTAATGAGAAACAATAGATATACTATGATGACTAACTTCATGATTTCTAAAAAAAGTTGAATAGGGGTTAATGCTTCTCAGCTGGCATGGCTTGCCCCCGTAGATTAGAACTGAAAACCAGCATGAGGAGGGAAATGCTCAAACCCAGATTAAACTTCGTTTTGATCGGAACCATCTCATTGGCTTTCAATTTTTGAATGACTAATGGGTTCTCCAAAATAGGCGCGCATCCAAGTGGAAGAATATACCTTGAGACAACTTATACTAAAGACAACAACAAGCAAAGCCTCTGTCCCGTAAATCAATAAATCATTCCCAAAGTCTTCATTTCTAAAAACCCACCAATTGCGATAAATAGTAAAAACGCTTAATATAGCAAACCAAGGTATCAACCTAAGAAACCATCGTTTAGCGCCAATACTTCGATTGATCATCCGTAAAGCAAATTGGACTAAAAAAAGGACTAGAAAAAGCTGGGTAAAATAAAGCGCCACATAAAATGGACCCGGTAAAAAGCCAATACTCTGGTTGTATATTGAAATTGTCCAATCAAAATTTCGAACTACTTCTGCAAGCTCAAGAAAATAACTAGCGTAATTCAAGATAAATAATCCCAAAAGTAGAATTTGGAAAAACTTAGCTTTTCGATTCTTCCCGAGATCTTTTTTGAAGTCGCGGCCAAAGCTAAAAATCAAAAGAAAAAAAACTAAGAAATTGAAGCCGATCATAGGTTTGGTTTATTCAATTGCTATTTGCTGAATCCAGAAAACTTCAAAGTTGGCGTTTCCTATTCTGTTAAGCCAGTTAAAAATTTAAATCCTCCATATAGCATCCTACTGGCATCAAAAATCTTACGCTCAGGCTGCATCAATGGACCTACTAAATTGGACATGCGCGGATCTTGCGGCACTTTCTTATTCGCATCATCACGAATATCCTTGGAAGGAAAAAGAGCCCAACCAAATATCACTAGCTCATTCTCCTTAAGACCCGCTGCTTCCACAAAGGATCGTGTACCCGGCAGACTTAAATCATCGCCTACAAATTCAAAGTAAGCTTGAGCCCCGTATTCCATCCAAATCGCTGCCACCGCCTCCGCAACCTTTTGATATTCCTGAAGATGTTCCTCTGCTATGGGAAAAAGAAAAGCGTCGATATAGCTACTCATATTCTTTGATATATATTAAAATCTGCCTAGCTAAAACTATCACAAATCGATGAAATGTACCCATGAATGGGCCGCTTAAAATCTTGACTTAAGTCAATGCAGGGCAATTCTGATTGAGGAATCTTTGTCTCAAGAAACTAAAGACTATCCTAAAACATAAAAATGAAAAACGAAAAACACCTTTTAAGAGGCTTGATACTCGGCCTGGTACCCGGGAGTCTCATTGGGCTGCTTACTGATAATATTGGTTTGTGGATTTGTCTCGGCTTGACCATTGGCGCTGCAATCGGCACGCGAATTAATAAACAAGCCAAAGAAGATGTCTAAACAAAAGAAGCCTCAATCTCGATTTAGCTCTGCTAAAGTTGCCGGCTTGCTTTATTTGGTAATTGCCATTATAGGCGGATTTAGTATTGGCTATATTCCTGAAGAATTAGTGGTTTATAATAATGCCGCTTTAAGCTTTCAAAACCTGAAGGAACATTGGGATCTCTTTCAATTGGCTATTGCCGGTGATATTGCCGTTTTACTTTTCGAGACCTTCCTCACGGTATTGCTTTATCAATTATTCAAATCCATCCATCAAACCAGCATGCTGATTGCCAGCTATTCACGATTGGCTATGGCCATTATAATGGGAATGAATTTGATCAATTACCTGATACCCGCCTTATTGATTTTGGAACCTGAGCTTGGCAGCGCATTTAACAGCGCTCAACTTGAAAGCTTAAACCTCATCTTCCTTAAGGCCCATAAATTTGGAGAATTTGCCTGGCAAATATTTTTTGCTATTCATCTATTTTGTCTGGGATATGTAATTCACCGTTCCCCATACACTCCAAAATTTTTGGGTTTAGTCATGCTCATAGGCGGTATAGCTTATGCTGGTGATAGCATTTTGCACTTGCTCATCATTCCCGCAGGACTTTTACAACAAAGTTTTAGCCTCTTGCTTATTCTCGCTGTTATCTCTGAATTCTGGTTTGCCTTCTGGCTGCTGATCAAAGGCTATCCCAATCAGGAGTCTATCCAAATTCAACCCTAAATCTGATTTCATTGAACCCCTACTTCAAATCTCAAGCTGGTCAGGAGAAAATTTTAAATCTCTATGATCAAAAGCTTCAAGATCTAAAGATCGACTACGATTCAATTACCCTTAATAGCAGCTTTGGAGAGACCCATATTCTCACGACCGGTAACATTAATAATCCACCTTTGATTATTGTTCATGGTTCCAATGGCTGTGCTCCTATCGCCTTGGAAACTTATCCCAATCTCCATCTGAATTTCAGAGTCTATGCGGTAGATGTTCTCTCTCAACCTAATAAGAGTGCGGGCACCCGACTCAGTATGAAGGATAAATCCTATGGACAATGGATGCATGAAGTAATTGACCTATTGCAATTGGAAAAGGTATGCTTGCTGGGTTTCTCTTTTGGCGGTTTGGTCATCTTAAAAAGCCTGGAGTATTCCGAGGCCAAAATCGATCAGGTGTTTTTAGCTGCTCCGGCTTATATCGTAAATGGTAATCCTCTACGCAACTTATGGACGATTTTCAGACCGATGAAAAAGTACATGAAGTCGAAGGACATCAAATACCTGAAACAATTTCTGTCAGATGTATTCTCCGAACCAAATGAATTTGCGCTTAAGTTCTTAGCTCAGGTATTCTTGCATTTCAAAATGGATTTTACTCCTGTTCCTAAGATTTCTAAATCTGCTGCTCAGGCAATCACCACACCCATTACTCTATTTGCAGCCGAAAACGACCTTATGTTTCCAGGGCCGAAAATGATTCAAAGGGCTAATTATATTTTCCCATCCCTCAAGGAGGCTTATCTACTTGAAAATTCGAAGCATGTTCAAAACAGAAATGATAATTCGAAAATCGAATCTCTGGTCAGAGACAGTTACCAGCCCCTAAATCGTGCCTGAGGAAAACAAATAAAAACTTCTCTACTTCTTTTGATAAGCCCTTTTCTTAATGCGGCTCATCGATTCCGGAGTAATGCCCAAATAGCTAGCGATTTGATGTTGGGGCACCCGATTCATTAGTTGGGGATTGTTCTCCATTAAATCTTTGAAACGCTCTTCAGGGCTCGAGCTTATAAAAAAGGCCATTCTTTCTTGTAAAGCTCCGGCTTCCTTTTCTACTTCCTGACTCAAGAACTCCTGGAGCCGAGGAAGGCGCTCGCACATTTGATCAATTAAGGATTGTGTCCCAACGGTCAGCACACAATCCTCTGCACAGACCAGGTAGTGCTTAGAGGCCAACTGATTTGTATAACTGGAAAATGAATTCACCGCTTGACCTTCCGTGAAAAATGCCGTGGTTTTCTCTTGCCCATCTTTTAAACGGTACTCCCGAACACAGCCTTTTACAACCGCATAGCACTCTTTAGCAATCTCACCTTCACTCAATAAAACATGCCCTTTCTTAAAGGCTTTTAAATTGGTTTTCTCAACGATGATATCTACCTCCTCAGCTTTTAGAAAAGGAAAGCTTGAGACTAGTTTATGTAGTTCCGCTTGTAGATCCGTCATTTCATTTTCCATTTTTCCTGCAAATCGGTCATGCTTTACTTATAAAAACTTTCAATTCCCAGAACTGGTCTGAATTTGCAATTCAGATCAGACATTTCAAAAACCGAATCTAAGTCAATTTCTTAATCACCTTCTCCAGCCGCTTGCGCTTGGATTCCTTCTCCACCTCATTTAAACGCGACTTTAAAATTTCGCTGAACTTCTTCTTGTTTGGATCGGTGATGATGGGCAAGGCCAATTCGGCATACATTGGCAATTGATTGGTCGGACTGCGTAGTACCTGCTCGCATAGCAAGTCGAAGGCATCATCGGCATATTCTGCCAAGGAAGCCATCTTAACCAGGAGCTTCACCAAATTATCCTTAGTAATTACAGAGCCCTTTTCTCCGGCCTCCACAATTTGAGGCAAGGCCTTGTAAATAAAGCTGGGATTCTCGAGGCAGATAGCATTGAGGGCAGTCATGGCACCCCACTGCAATCGATTGTTTTTGTGCTTCAAAAACTCGATAAAAACCCGCGCATAATCGGCCACCAATTGGGGGTCTATTTCCGCAATCTCATAAAGGACTTTGATGCAATCGCTCTGAACAGCCTTGTCTTTATGATTCAGGTTTTCGACCAGGATTTTTACGGCCTCAGAATCTTTGGCGCTCGCTATTTTTCGGGACAATTCTTGGTTGGGCACTTCATCCCGACGATCCAATGCCGAGGCTAGTTGTTCTAATACATTCATTGCATTAAGCTTTATTTCAAATTTGAGGTTTCGCCAGAAAAAGTAGCGATCTTAAAAGTAGAAAATCCAACTTCAGTACCCTGCCTACTTCAATTCAACCCAAGCGGAATTTAACTTGGCTAACTCCTTCTTCAGGCCCTTAAAATGACTGGCTCCATAAATCACAAAGATCTTTTCAGACTCAGACTGAACAATATGCCTGGCCAGATTTTCATTGCGTAGCCCCAGAATAAAGTTCTTGCGAAAATCCGTTTCCAAATCGCTATTGGAGGCATTACATAAGTAATCGGACTCCAAATCCGTCTCCAAATCACAGCTATCCAATTGAATGGTTCCATGCTTTTTTTCAAAGGCCAGAATTAAATCTTCTAATAGGATATCTGCCCTGATTGCGGTGGCCGTATCAATACCCAATCCGACCAAATCCGGTTGGTTCATTAACTGGTATTTGGGATCGTAATCCATACTGCCAATTTTGTGATTTACCGTATCCAGATAGCCGGTACCCGCGTCAAAACTACCGGTGAGCTTCCGAAACTTTTTGGCCATCAATATAAAGTCCTCCATCTCTCTTAGACCTGTGCTCACTTGCTCATATAAGATGGTATAAGCTTGCTGGTCTAAAGAATCTGTAATACGTTTTACTTCCTCATAATAGCTCTCTTGACCTATATGATGGATAGGAAGAAAAAGTACTTCCTTCTCAGCATGGCTTAAGACTTTTAATTCTGGTTTTTCCTCCAGCACACCTGAGAAATGCATCCATAGTGGGCTGCAGGAGAGGCTACTACAGACTAGAAATAAAACTAAGAGACTGCGCATCATATACTTCTTTATCCATCCGCTCACAGCTTCCCGATTAACATGGCATACTTATCAGTAGCTTTAAAACGACTGGCCCATAAAGCGACTCTTTCTTCTTCCAAATTCGATTGAATGATATCCTGATCTCTAATTAAATCCAGCACAAAATTCAGGGTATCTCCATTACTTAAGGGCAGTCGAGCGGTGAAGGGATAATTTTGATTGTTAATCTGCACATTCGCTAAAGATGTATCCATCATGGCTCGTAGAGAATCTTTGCCAAATTCCATTTGATAGGTACGAATAAAGAAGGTATCCACTCTATTCATCGCCAGGCCTCGTGAACATGCACTTAAGCTTTCACGGGCTAGACGGTATTCCTCTTGATCAAAAAATATTCTTGCTCTAAGTTCGTGGATAGTAATATGTGCCCCCACCCAAGCAGTTCCGCAAAATCCATAGTTCGCCCTTTCCGCCCTTTTAAGGTGCCTCAATGCCGATTTATAATTCCCTTCTGAGTACTTTAATTCAGCCTTCTCAATTTGCTCATAGCCTATTTCATAGGAAGGCTTGCAGGCTTGGATACCCAAGGTGAAAAGTAAGAGCAATAGAGCGAAGTAGGCCAGAGGTCTCAATCAAATGAAATTTTACTGAATCTTGTCTTCTAATGTAAAAAATGAAAAACAATAATATCCAGGCAATGGAGCTCATCCGCCCCATTTACCTCAGCCTTCATAGGTCTAAAGTGCAAAATTCAGACTGCTATTAGCACGAATCGTTTCTTATCGTAATTTGATATAGCTCTGAAAAAACGGACAAAGTCGGAATAACTTTCCTTGCTGAATCTACCGGAATTAAGCTTCAGGCTTCGCACATAGAGCAAGCTCCCTGACTCTAATTGTTTAAGCTCAACCTCATAAGAGCCAAATACAGATTGAATTTGAGTGGACTTAAACAATGACTCAACCTTAAAGCCCATGGGAATTTCAATTATCACTGAATCTAATTCCAAATTAGCATGATTAAGCCAAATGTCTTGCTGACGATCTAAATTCTCCTCGGGCATAAAATCCCCATGGTAGGATATATCCGGTTGAATGAACAAACGTTTTCCAGACTGGCTAAAGAGCTTATATGTGGAGTAATCCAGACTTAGTGAGATATTTACATCATCAATTCGCTTCAGTTCTTTTTGATTTATGGTAAAGGACGGAGCCTCTATATAGGCCGCCAAGAAATCATCCATTTCCCGATCATTCAAAATCAAATAATTCGCAACACTTTCAGTATTCAGACCCTTGAATTGGGTTTGTTCCCGAAGCTCAGCACTCCCGTCATTTAACACTTTCAGCTGTACCTTTCGAATTTGGCAATTGAGTGAGTCCGCTATAGAAGGAGTTCGAGCAATTTTGCCCCCCTCTTCTGTAATTAACAGCACATCGCGATTTCCCGTAAATGACCCCAGATAACCGAATGGATTGGTCTGACTGGTACATTCCATCCAAAGAGTATCGCCCTCAATAGGTACGCAGAGTATAGCGTGGTTAAAGCTATTTGCCGGAAAATCCGGATCCAAAGCTTTGTAATCTCTCCCTGCAGAGACCAAAGTATAGTACGCCTTAACACCAACCGCATCCAGCATGGATAAGGTATAATAAGAAAGGGCCTTGCAGTCACCATAACCCATTTCATGCACCAAGGCGGGAGAGAAAGGCTGAAAGCCTCCGATACCTAATTGAATGCTAACATAGCGGCTATTCTTCTGCAGGTATTCATAAATATATTTTGCCTTATCCAGCTCATCTAATCCGCGGGTTTCCTCGTGTAGAAAATCTATGAATTGCTTTGGTAAAGGATCTAAATCAGCATTTAAACTGGCAATCCACCCGGCATAGCCATTCCAGGAAGACATATCCCCTTTATACCCCTCAAACTCAAATTGATTGGGCGCAAATTCAAGATGAGGCAATTGATTGAGCTTGGAGTCGGAATAGGGCTCTAGAAAGATCGGTTTTAATCCACTAACAGTCCAAGCCTTCACTATCTGATCCTCAACAGACCGACTTGAATCTACTAATCCCTCAAAATCCGTAGGCTTAAACCTTGCAGGAATTGTCGGTGGGTATTTTAATTCAAAGTGTGATTTTTCTACCGAAAGCCTCTCAGCGCTTTGAAAAAACCATGAAGGAATCCAGTATAGAAATTCATACTCAATAGTATAGGAGTATTCTACAGTGTATGGATAAGCTCCAATGGGTTTCGATTCATACCATTTAAATCGATTGTCTTCATAAAGACTGTATCCCATATTAGCGGTCCTGTCATAAAAATCAGAAGACTTTAATTTCTCTATGCGATCCCCGTTTTTATCATAAATAATATACTCGAGATCCGAAACTTTGGAAAGCTTATCATATTGAACAAAGAAATGACCGTGAACGCGCCCCTCTGGGTTTAAGATACTAATGATCCTGTGGCGTTTGTAAACGGCCTTATCGATATCCTGAATTTCAAAAGACCCTTCATCTAATCTTACAACTGCATCAGCTCCCAAGCGTAAGGAATCGGGAATGGCCGCAATACTTAAACTCTGCCCTCCTGCATGTAGGCTCAATACGAAGAGTATGAGAAAATATCGAAAGATCATTTTCGCTTCAATACTATTGGCTCTGCTATTTTCCCAACTACCAGGGTATAAAATTCTCTGAGCGCATCATAATCCTCTGCTAAAAACTGTGTGTTGGAAATTTGAAAAATCTGATTTACAATTAGAAGATTTCCAGCAGCATTAATGCTGTACTGCATTGAACCAGAATTATTAGGAAGTGAAATGCGGGCCGACTCAGGCACACTTACAATTTCTAAAGAATCTGGCACCTCAATTATTCCAACATATCGATTGGTGAAGGGAGCTACAAACTGCACCGGATAGATCCGGGTAATACTTTTAAAAGGGTTTTCAAACTCTTCTCGGCTGAGGATCGGTTTAAAATAAATCATTTCCCCCAATTCCTCAGCAGCAGCATTTATAGAAAGGTTCAGTTTTTCCTCGCATTGCAAAGGCCCCTTATCACTATATTCATAGGAGTTTAAATCCCAATTCTCCTTGGAATTGTACAAGTCTTGAGGAGTACTTGACTTGTTCTTTTCTCCATTAAAATTTCGTGCCTCGTACCCTGTGTAGGTAAGGCTTAAATCTCCGTTCAGACTACCATCCAGCTCCAACTTCATTTTGGCTTGAACCATAGTTCCATTTTTGGAATAAGGCTCTAAATCTACCCACATCTCAGGGCCTTGATAAATAACCAAGCCTTTACCATTTAAACAATACTGTGGTAATACCCCAAACACATTATCCTTTTCAGAAGCATCCAATAAATACGTTTCATCACCTATATTCAGCTTCACAATTAAGAAGTTAAAATGCTTCTTCATGGGTAAGTAGGGATTGACAACACCATGGGCTCGGGTGGAGATTAGGACTGGATAAGCTTCATGACCATTTTCCCTAAGCATGGCTACCAGCAATCTATTTAAATCAAAATCACTGGCCGACTCATCCTTAAAAGCCTTTTTCAAACTAGAGCTTTTCTCTTTTTTAAAGGTTTTCAGATATTCGAAGATCTTTTCGCGGAATCCAGCTCTGTAGCCGTCGAATCCATTAATGCGATCAGTTTCTCACGAGCATATCGCGCATCCTTAAGATCATCATCAAAATCATCAGACTTTGCTATGCCATAAGCAAGAGCTCCATAGCTTTTAGGGAGATAGGTTTTATGCAATACGCCTGGAATATTTACACTACGCAACTCAAAGTTGATTTTAGCTATGATATTATCATACACCGGACTATAGGCTTCTTCATAAAAAGCCGGAACTTCCAGGGCCAGATACCGATGATGATCGGTAGTAGTATTCAGGCTCCCCCATTGCCCCACTTCCTTTTCAATAGAAGCATCATTGAGGCCTATATATCCACTCAACATTCTTTGATAGTCGAAATAATCCGGAATCTTAATATTGTATTCACTATGCATAACCGGTAATGTTCTTTGGAAGTACCAGGTATTAAGCGAATTATAATCCCCCTTTTCTATTTCATAGCTGTATTCAATTACCGAACCTACTTTCGCGTTGGGGAAAGACAACTTAAGATTAGAATAATCATCGTCTACCTTCTCCCTAAATACATTATCCCTGGAAAGCTCAGATATACTTAGCTCGCCACCTTCAATATTGTAGGTGAAGCCTTCAATTCTTCGCACTGAGCTTTCATTCAAATAAGGAACGGTTACATTAGCTTGATCCAATTCCTTTTCACTTAAAATTTTTAAGCGCACTACTTTTCTGAAATAGACCTTCATATTAGAAGCAATCCGAGTTTGCCCATATTCTTCCAGATAGTAAGCTCCTGCGGATGAATCGATCGGACAATAATCTGCCCCCAAATCATCGATCTGTAATTCACCTAAATCAAATTTGTCTTGCGCTTGAATCGGGGCCAGGGAGGCAAAAAATAAACTAAGTAGTAGCCAAAAAGGAAATTTTGAAATCATAACAAGAAGATGAATCTACTGAGAGTTAAGCCATAAGCAGAACACCATCCTCTCAATAAATTCGAACAGGTTTAAAGGTTTTTAATTAATCTCGACTTCGCTAATCGCTGGCCGATTGGGTAAAATTAGTTTTAATCATCTAAAAAATTAAGCTCAACATAGACTTAAAAGCAACCATCTCTATTTGTAACTAAGCCATTCTATTGGAATAGCACAGTCCTAGATACCCAAGGTGACAGGTGAGGGCTATTAGGCCAAGTATCCCTATAGCCCGCCTCCCATGAAACTTCACTAAAATTTGTGGAATTAATTCAAAGCCTTTAAGGCTGAGAGTATCGTCTACCTGAAATTGCTATCGCTTCAATACTTCTATTTCAGACCTTGACCCCAATCTCCTTTTTAAAGCAAAAAGCATCAGCCCCAGTAGGAGGCTGTAAGCCAATGTTAGTTTTGCAATTCCAAAGTGTGCCAAACCAAATACAAAGGCATAAAGACCCGGGCGACCTACCACTTCGTATTCAACCCCATTATTTAATTGAATCGCATAATAGCAGGCCACTAAAAATACCGCAGTAATTAGAATCAGGGCAAAAAACTGTGCCTTAGCATACTTAAACACTCCCGGCAAAATGGAACTGTAATTGAATCCTATTAGATCCTGTTTGAGATAATCAAAGACCTCCTTTTTTGTCATCTCATTTTCTATCTTCAATTCCTCCTCAGAATCATTGCCATAATAGATCTTTATTTCCTGCTTCCCTTTCTGGTTCTCGATCATGGAAATATAAGAGTAGGGTATGCTAAATAGCTTGTTCTCAAAAGGAATTTCATTCATCTCAGAACTAAACTTGTCTAAGTCTTCTAGGCTTGGATTCCCCTTGTAAATAGATTTGTCTTTAATGAGGATTAACCTATTGACTTTAGAATCTTTTATTTTCCAGAACTTCATCATAATGGGTTAAGAGATATCTTATTGATTAAGGTATTGATAGGCTTTATCAGCTAAAGAACCCCATTCATCACTATAATCAACCGGCACTGGCAACCAATCCTTCATGGGTCTTCCTTTTCCTGATGGATCCCAATTTTGAGAATTGGAGTATTTCAATTTCAAAGGACCTACATCTTCTTGACCGAGCTTAAAAACCATTTCTCCTTTGAAGAAAGCAGCAAAGGCTTTATTTCCCGCTGTTTTAACACAGGCCTTTCCAAACATCTTGCCTTCTACGCAAGCTTGGGACGCGGACAACTTTTGGGCTATTTCTTTAAACTTCTGTTCACTCATCCAAGCTAAAATAGGCTTTGTTGTATATCTATGGAAATGTTGGTCTGTAGTTTATTTAAGCTGAATTTGTAATTCAGCTTAGTTTAAATTTTTAATCGGGTCTAAATTTGCAATTCAGACCAAAAAAAAGCCCGAATCAAATTCGGGCTTTTTTCTTTTCTAAAAATTCTATACCTGATCCAAGGCTTGACTCAAATCAGCGATCAGATCATCGGGATGCTCTACCCCAACCGAGAGGCGCACCATTTTTCCGGTGATATTCAATTGATTTCTTAATTCCAAATCCACTCCCGCATGGGTCATGGTTGCTGGGTGCTCTGCCAGGGACTCTGTAGAACCTAAGCTTACTGCCAACTTCACTAATTTCAAGCCGTTCAAAAAACGGAAGGCTTCCTTCTCTCCACCTTTCACATCGAAAGAAAGCATGGCCCCGGCACATTCGTACTGGCGACGGTAAATATCTTGATGACGCTCATCTTTATCGTCAATCATTCCCAAATAATACACCTTTTCCACCTTAGGATGGTCGGCCAACCATTGGGCTACTGCTTCTGCATTAATAGCCTGACGCTCCATGCGCACTTTCAGGGTTTCGAGGCTTCGCATTAACAACCAACCAGTATGCGGTCCGGCCATATTACCCAGGAAGGTACGCAACTCTTTTACCCGTGGCATTACTTCTGAAGTTCCCAATACGGCTCCGGCAATTACGTCCGAATGACCACCAATGTACTTGGTTGCTGAATAAATCACGAAATCAGCACCAAACTGTAAAGGATGTTGCCAAAGTGGCCCCATATAAGTATTATCCACTGCTACATAAACGCGATCTTCCGCAGAGCGGGAGTATTTCTTGGCCAGGCGAACGCAGGCTTCAATATCAAATAAATCCAGGGTTGGATTGGCAGGGGTTTCCACATAAATCATGGCCAATCGGTCCTTGGCGGGATGCGCCTCAATCATCGCTTCAATATCCTCAGGAGTGTCCAAGGGAGTAAAGCCCTGCACATGTATTCCTAATTTTGGTAAGAAGTGATTAATAAAATGATCCGTCCCCCCATATACCGGATTTGAGAAAAGAATCAAATCTCCTGGCTTTAAAAACTCTAAGAGCACGGTAGTAATGGCACTCATGCCACTTTCAAATACCGCTGCATCATCCGCCTTATCCCAAAGGGTTAAACGATTCTCCAGAATTTCCAGATCCGGATTATTCAAGCGACTGTAGATTAAACCTAATTCTTCATCCGCTCCTTTTTCCCTTAAACCATAGGCTACTTCGAAGAAAGCTTTACCCTCTTCGGCGGTTTTAAAAGCAAAGGTGGAAGTTTGAAAAATGGGGCATTTCACAGCGCCCTCAGATAAGTGTGCCTTGTACCCGTAAGACATCATCAGACTTTCGGGGTGCATCTTTTTAGGATCCATATTCATCATTTTGAGAGGTGCACAAATGAACGCAAATTCAATCAACCAAAGGCTAACAAATATCACTCTTCTCTCATTTTACCCGGTTCAACTCCCTTTTTCCCCGCTTCACTCCTTTTCGCTTGTCGACATTCTTACCTTATTCTTCCTTTGGCCCTGAATTCAACTAAAACATAAAAATGAAATCAATCTTTAGTCTCATCCTAAGCCTCAGCTTCAGCACGCTCTTGCTGGGGCATGATGCTCGCGAAGACATCAGCCAAAATATCAAAGGGCGAGTACTCGATCAGCAAAGTCAAATGCCACTCCCTGGGGTAAATGTCCTGGTCAAAATTAAAGGTCAAACCTATGGGGCCAGCACCGATTTTGATGGCTATTATAAGGTGGAATCGGTACCCACCGGCCGGATCAATATCCAGTTCAGCTTCATTGGCTACCAGAATATCACCATGAACAACATTGAGCTTTTAGGCTCTAAGGAGTTGATCTTGAATGTGAGTATGCGTGAAAGCACGGAGACCCTGGATGAAATAGTAGTATCGGCTAAAACCGAAAAAACGCGCACTCAAAATGAAAGGGTAAATGTGTCCGGGCGAACCTTTAGCATTGAGGAAAGTCAGCGCTTTGCCGGTGCCAATAATGATGTATCGCGTATGGCTGCCAACTTTGCCGGGGTGCAAAGGGCCAATGATGCTACCAATGATATTGTAATTCGTGGTAACTCACCTTTCGGTTTAATATGGCGCCTCGAAGGCATGGACATTCCCAATCCCAATCACTTCGGTGGAATCGGCGCTACCGGCGGCCCAGTAAGCATGCTTAATAATAATGTTTTAGCTAACAGTGATTTTATCACCTCTGCCTTTCCCTCTGACTATGGCGATGGTATCTCAGGTGTATTTGATCTCCGCATGCGCAATGGTAACTACGAAAAGCATGAGTTCCTGGGTCAGATCGGGTTTAATGGTTTGGAGTTTGGTGCTGAAGGTCCCATAAATAAAGAGGCTAAATCCTCTTACCTCATCAATTACCGCTATTCAACCTTGGGCATTCTCTCTGCCATGGGTGTCGATTTCGGAACCGGAACGGCCATCCCGGAATATCAAGACCTCAACCTTAAACTGAATTTCCCCAGTCGTAAGCTAGGCACCATTCAGGTATTTGCCCTGGGTGGAGTTTCAGCTATCGATTTCTTAGACAGTGAAAATGACGAAGATGAGGACGGTGGTTTTTACAGCGATGATGAGGATCTCCGCAATCGTGTAAACAGTGGTGTTATTGGTGCTTCCCATCAGTACTTCTACAGTCCTAAAACTTATAGCAAAGTGAGCCTTGCCTACAGTGGCATTCAGAATAAAACTAGCATTGATACCTTCAATGTAGATGGCACCCTAAGCACTGCGCAGTACCGCCAAAACTTTGTTCGTAGTAATTTTCAGGTAAACGCCTTAGTTAACCACAAGTTTAATGTGAAGCATGTTGTGCGTGTAGGCGCCTATATCACTCGTAGTCAATATAACTTAAACGATTCCGCCTATCGCTATGACTGGAATCGCTTTGTAAATCTCCGCGATCTGCAAGGCTCTACCATGATGTACCAGCCCTATGCCAATTGGCAATATCGCTTTAATGATGAGTGGGAGATGAACACCGGAATTCACACGGTTATTACCGATAAAAACCATGGCATAGAACCACGCTGGGGCATGTCGTATCGGCCCACCGCTAAAAGCAGCTTTAATATTGGCTACGGATTACACAGTCAACAAGCCAACGAATTGCTCCTGTATCGAGAAGAAGTACTACAAGATGGTAGTAGTGTGCGACCCAATGAAAACCTCGACCTGGTAAAAAGCCATCACTTTGTATTAGGCTATCAACAAAACCTCGGTGGCAACTGGAACTTCAAAGCCGAAACCTATTATCAGCATATTTATGATGCGATAGTAAGCGTATTGCCCAACTCCTATTCCAGCGTGAATAGTGGCTCCTTCGATTTCCGCATTCCGGATACTGCACAAAACGCTGGCTTGGCCTACAATTATGGACTTGACCTTACCCTCGAAAAATTTATGGATCGCGGTTTTTACATGCTAAATACCATTTCCATCTTCGAATCTAAATACCGAGGCAATGATCAGGTTTGGCGCAACACCGCCTTTAATGGAAACTTTGTTTGGAACCTGGTGGGGGGTAAAGAATTCGTTCTAAGCAAGCCTCAAGCAAAAAGTCGTAAAACCCTTACGGTGGATGCGAAAGTAACCTTAGCCGGCGGCCAGCGCTATACCCCTATCGATTTGGCTGCTTCTATCGCTGATGGGGAAGCGGTTTATGATAATAGCAGAGCCTTTGAAGAACGGTACGATCCCTATTTCCGCGCAGACATTCGCATTGGTTATAAAATTGCCGGTTCTCGCTTTACCCAGGAATGGGCTATTGATGTGCAGAATGTAACTAATCAGGATAATCCATTCGGACAGGATTTTAATGCTGCTACCGACACTATTGAAACCACCAATCAATTGGGCCTTTTCCCCATGTTCTTGTACCGTATAACTTTCTAGTCATGTATGTTAGTGTAACTTCTTTCCTGGTAAAAAGCCCCTGGGCAAACTTGTTCTTTCAAATGCATGCCATGACTTCCTTTATGGAAGCCCGTAAGTCGAAAGGCATTCTTAAAACGGAAACCTTCTCGCCCTTTCGCAAGGTTTACAGTACCCTTACACATTGGGAGAGTAAAGAAGATATGATCCGCTTTCGCAATTCTGGTGCTCATTTAAAAGCCATGAAAGCCAGCGCTAAAATGGGGCATGGAATTACTACCGGTTGGGAAACGGAAACTTATATAAATCGTGAATATGCTCTGGAACGATTACACTCTGAGAAAGGAAGCTTAATTTCGGAAAATGTCCCTAAAAGTAGACTGGTCGCTAGTCGCCCGAAAAGTATTTAACAAGGAAAACCTGATCGCCATCGTGGCGGTCGGGTGTTTCCCTCCCATCATCGGAACTATTCGAGCCTTTAGTGGATTAGACCCAATTCCGGAAGGTTATCAGATGGTGGATTTCGGGATCGGCTTCATCTATTCCTACATTGTAACAGCAACTCTGTTTTATGGGTCGGCAGCTATTATTCACATTCTTAATCAAGTTTTGCCCTGGAAGGGGAATGTCCAGAAAAGAATCTTTCTGGAGATCATTTTTATCCTGTCTTTTAGCAGCACAGCTCAAGGTTTAATTCTCTACCTTTTAGACGGCACCCCCCTACTATTCATTAAAACTGGCTTGGAGTTTAAAGATTATGTTGAGAACATCCTCTTTAGCAATGCCATTACCATAATTGTTGTGATACTGATGGAAGGGATTTATTTCTTCCGAAACTGGAGAGAAACGATTCTCGCTACAGAGCGATTAATGAAAGAAAATGCAGAAAGTCAATTAGCCAACCTACGTTCTCAACTCGACCCCCATTTCCTATTTAATAGTTTAAATGTTCTCACTGGTTTAATCCGTCAAGACCCTAAGAAAGCAGAGACCTTTGTAGAAGACTTTGCCCGGGTTTACCGACATATGCTGGAGGTAAACAACCGAATGGTAGTGCCATTAGAAGAAGAACTTGATTTTGCTAAGCAATACCTGCGATTGCAACAAATTCGCTTCAAAGAGGGCCTCCAGGTTTATTGGAATTTGGAGGCTATGCATGCGGATAGCTACCTACCACCATTATCCTTACAAGAGTTAATTAGCAATGCCATCAAGCATAATGTAGTGCATGAGAGCCAACCTTTAGTTTTAGACATAGAAGTAGGGTCAAAATTTCTGGAGGTTCGCAACACCTACAATTTGCGAAGTGATCAAAGGGAAAGCACTGGCCTTGGATTGGAAAACATTCGAGAACGTTATCGTTTATTGCAACAAAAGGAACCGGAGTTTAGTCAAAAAAATGGTTTGTATATCGCCCGCCTGGCACTATTGGAAATCGAAGAATGAAGTATTTGATTATTGAAGATGAGGGCTTAGCCGCAGAGCGCCTCCAAGAGAAAATTCAGGATTTAAGACCCGATTGGATATGCCAAGCTATATATGGCACCTTGAAGGAGTTGCAGGAAAAATTAGCGCAGTCCACAGCAGATCTGGCCTTTGTTGACATTCATTTAGGGGATGGGTCTTCCTTTAAGGCACTTGAAAGCCTGGATATTAAAATGCCTTTAATCTTCACTACAGCCTACGATCAATATGCCATTCGGGCTTTCAAGCTCAACAGTATTGATTATCTACTTAAGCCTATTCATGCCGATGACTTGAGCAAGGCTATCCAAAAGTTAGAGTCACAAAGCACTGAAAGCTCGAAGAATCTGAATTGGTCCCAAATTCTAAGGGAACTTAAACCCAGTTATAAAGAGCGCTTCTTAGTTGCCCATGGCGAAAAACTCAAAACCGTAAACAGTGCTGATATTGCCTATTTCCATGCCAGTGGCAAACACTGCTTTTTAGTTGACGCTGAGGGACATGAATTCCTGGTAGATCAGAATTTAAAAGACTTACTGGAACAATTGAATCCCGAGCAGTTTTTTCAAATCAACCGTCAGTATATTATTCATTTAGAATATCTGGATGAGCTACTTAGCTATTCCAAATCCCGATTAAAAGTAATTATGAAGCCAGCACTCCCTGAAGAAGGAATAGTGAGCGCTGAACGCAGCGCTCGCTTTAAAGCCTGGCTACAAGGTGAAACTAGGAAATAACCAGAGATTCTAATCTACTAGCAATAGCCTCAGCTTCAGCCGATTTCATTGCGCTTTTAGCGCGATCCACGAAAAAAAGGCTGTAGGCCTCCTTCTTGAGCTTCCCGTACTGTCGCTGCAATAGCTCGAGCTCGGATTTTTTGTTAAACAATCCTTCCATCCCTATATCTTTTTCTTAAATAACGGGAAAGTTTTATAAAAGTTTAATATACCGGTAATGGTTTTTTTTCACAGCCTGTTTATAAGTGTTACAAATGGCAGAAATATGGATTCGAACAAAAGCAGAACCCTCCACTTTTCTTTCTGAAAAATATTCATGAATGGAATATTCTTCAGGGCCTAGATCTCAAGGATCAGAAAATTTGATAGTTAATTTCACAGGCCTTCGATTCGATCCGCCAGGGCTTCTGCTTCAGCCCTTAGCTTATCACTCTCCGCTCTGTTAATGGTAGATAATCGATGCGACTCCTTCAGCATTTTTCGATACTGCTCCTGCAGTTTTTCCTTTTCCGTCTTTTTCTTAAAAATCCCAAACATCTTAGAGTTTTGACAGGAAACCCTCTAAGCAGTTTATAGTTCAAAAAAGAATCAGCTTAAGCCCAATATATCTTTCAATTCTGAAAAACCATTGCGACTTACCGGTATACGAGAACCATCCTTTAATAAGGCTAAGTGATCATTCTTCCCGTAGGGATCCAATCGGTCTATCTTCTCCACATTCACCATATGAGAGCGATGCACCCGCATAAATAAGGGTTGAGGCAAAAGCTTCTCATAATGACTTAGGGTTTTCTTCTTCGCATAGGTTCCCTTCTCCGAGATGATTTGCACATAGTCGCCATCAGCCTCAATGCGGATTAAATCGGGATACGGAATAATTCGAATGCGTGCACCATCCTTTACCACCAAGCGATCGCGTGGACCATGATCGCGGTCTTTTTGCAGGGCGGCGATCGCATCTTGCATATGCTTGGGCTGGGCCTGAAACTTTGCAATGGCTTGCGCAAAACGCTCTTCTGAAAAAGGCTTTAAAAGATAATCCACTGCATTGGCCTCAAAGGCTTTGATAGCATACTGATCAAAAGCGGTAGTAAAAATAATGGCAGGAGGATCTTCCAATAACTCCAATAATTCGAAGCCCGTAAGTTTTGGCATTTGAATATCCAAAAAGATCAAGTCTGGCTTTTCCTGTTGAATATGCTTCATGGCGGCAAATCCATCCAAGCAGCGCTCTTGCACTACAAAATCCGGAAAGGCCTCTAAATATTCCTGAACCAAATCTGCGGCCAGGGGCTCATCATCAACTATCAGTACTTTGTACATGGCTTTGAGGTATGCTAAGACGGGCAATGTAAAGACCATTCTCCCGTCGGGTTTCCAATAAATCGGTTCTTCCGTAAATAAGGTATAATCTGCGCTGAATGGAGGCTAATCCAAAACCTGTTCCGCCCATTGCCGAGCTGCCTTCCTCAAATGGATTTCGCACTTCAATATGGAGGTTTTTACCTTTTAGCTCACAAGAAAGGCTGATTACCAAATCTTCGGTAGTGCCATACAACCCGTATTTAATGGCGTTCTCAATTAAGGGTTGAATTAATAGGGATGGGAGCTTTGCCTCCAGACATTCATCCTGAATATTTCGTTCCACTTTTAGACGATGACCAAAACGAACCTGCTCCAAATCTAGGTATAAGCTAAGGTGGCTAATCTCCTCCTCCAAACTCATTAAATCGTTGTCTTCTCTTTTTAAAGTACCTCGCAAAAACTCACTCAACTTTTGAGTCATCTGTCGAGCATCCTTAGGCCGAGAGCCAATTAAGGAGTTAATGGAGTTTAAGGCATTAAATAAAAAGTGAGGCTGTATTTGTTGACGCAACTTAAATAGCTCTGCCTCCTTTGACATCCGCTCAATTTCCTGTTTGCGCATTTCCTGGGCATTGCGCTCATCCAATCGATACCAAAGGAAAGAAAAGCCAATGGCCGCTGCCAATAATAGATAGGCCACCGTTATACGGAAAGGGAAGGTTTCCAGCATCCAACTCTGATAATCCAAACCTGCTAAACGCATAAAAAGCCAATCACCCAGTTCGACCCAAAAAGCTACCAAAACAAGGGGTAGGAAAAAGATGATTAGAAACTGATAATTCGGAGGTTGGTAAAAACTGAATGTATTTATCAGACCAAAGCCTATTAGCCCCAATAAGGCCCAGTGAATAAAAGCATCCATTAAGGCGATCTCAAAGGCAAGGTCCTTAGCCCATACCATAAAAGAAACCTGTACCCCCATCAAGAGTATCAAGACTCCGAGAAAGTACAGGTAATTATATGATTTTAGCAGTGGGTTCCGCGCCATTGCTACAAGATACGGATCTTAGTAATTTACAATCTCCAGACCACCAAAGACCACAGTACCGGTTAGATACAGCACCTTGTTGTCGGGCATTACCTCGATAGCCGAATGACGCTTATCATCCACTCCTCCAAAAATGCTGGTTACCTCCGGGCGTACTTCCCAGTTTTTAGGAACAAAGAGTTTAGCACCACCAAAGAGCACGGTCATTTCCAAATTGGCGGTTCCCTCAAAATCGGCATTCATCAAATTGAGCTCCGTACCCCCAAAAATGGTAACCACTTCACCTCCGGCAAAAGACTTGCTATTAACGCTGCGTTTCACCCCATTAAAAATGGCTACCGAATCGAGCTTATCCGCTTCATTACCACTGAAGTTATCCACCTTAGCAGCGCGGAACCGCGATTGAAAGATGATGATCAAGCCAATACTAATCACCAAGAGGGGCCAGAAATAATACCAGATATTGAAATCGAAGTAGAAGATATCATCCAATAAAAGCAAGCCACCCAAACCAATTAAAATATAGGAGGATGGGTTGCGGAATTTGTTGTCGATACCCACGGCTACACCAATACCGATCAAAAGCATTTCAAAGCTCCAGATCCATTCCGGGATATAGATGTTCATTTTCCGGAGGAACATGATTACGCCAATCACCAAAATGGCGACTCCGACGTAAATAGACTTGTTTCGATTGTGTCGTGACATGATAGCTTCTTTAAAAAGTTGTTTTCGTTCTTATGTTTTAGTGGTACTAAAGTAGAATGAATGTCGCATCCGCCGAAAGGCCTATAGCCCTGAAGTAGAGAGAAAGGCGGTGAATGGGGGAAATGGGGAGATGAAGTTCTGGATCGAATTACAAATTCGACCCAGGAATTGCAAATTGAACCATGACTTGAATTACAAATTCAAGCCAGTTCGATCATAAAAAAAGGCCACCCTAAGGCAGCCTTTTCCATAGCTATAGTTTTACTTACCAGGCTTTGGCAGCCTCGATAATATGTTGAGCCATTTCGGTCCCGATACGGTCCTGTGCCTCTAAGGTTGCCGCACCAATATGGGGAGTTAAAGAGGTATAAGGGCTCATTAAAACGGCCATGGCGGGAGTAGGTTCGTTTACAAACACATCCAAACTGGCATATTTCAATTTACCGCTTTCCAAAGCTTCCAATAAGGCTTCTTCATCCACCACTCCACCGCGGGCAGTGTTGATGATTCCGGCATTGTCCTTCATCTTTTCGATTTCAGCTTTACCGATAACGGCTTTACCGGCGCCTGCAATATGCAAGGTGATAAAGTCGGAACTCGCTAATACCGCATCCATGCTCTCAGGTTTAATGGTGAAGTTCAAAGACTGACCATCGAAGAAGTCCAATTTAATATCGGCCGACTCCACAAAAGGGTCTACCGCTTTAACTTCCATCCCGTAACCTAAAGCGATTTTAGCCACTTCTTGACCAATACGACCAAAACCAATAATACCCAAGGTCTTGCCTTGCAATTCAGTTCCGGCACCGTAATTTTTCTTCAGGGCCTTGAAATTGGTCTCACCTTCTAAAGGCATTTTCTGGTTAGCATCGAATACGAAACGCACCATACCGCTTAAGTGAGCAAATACCAACTCGGCTACTGAACGAGTACTGGCAGCCGGAGTATTTTGTACGATCATGCCCTGCTCGCGCGCATAATCCACATCAATATTATCCATACCTACACCACCACGGCCGATAAACTTCAAATTGCCTTTAGTGGCATCAATAAGGTCTTTGCGCACTTTAGTCGCTGAACGTACCAAGAGTACATTCACACCATTTTCATTGATGTGCTCTGCTAAGCGCTCCTGAGCAACTTTAGTAGTATCTACATCGAAACCAGCGGCTTTCAAGGCTTCTTCTCCGCTCTTAGAAATTCCGTCGTTCGCTAAAATCTTAACCATGATTCTTATTTCTTTTCGAATTCTTGCATTACGTCTACCAATACCTGCACACTCTCTAAAGGAAGAGCATTGTACATGGAGGCGCGGTAGCCACCTACCGAGCGGTGTCCATTCAAACCGTTAATTCCGGCAGCCTTCCACATCTCATCAAATAAGGCAGTGTCAACTCCTTTATGAGCGAGGAAACAGGCGTTCATATTCGAACGATCCTCTTTCTCGGCAGTTCCGTAGAATTTAGAGTTGCGATCAATCTCATTGTAAAGCAAATCAGCTTTGGCTTGATTGATCTTTTCCATTTCAGCTACACCGCCAATGCCCTTTAACCAACGTAGGGTAAGCATAGACACATAAACTGAAAATACGGGAGGAGTATTAAACATCGATTCTTTGTCGATGTGAATTTGATAATCCAAGTAAGCAGGAATATCGCGTCCGGTTTTACCTAAGATTTCGTCTTTTACGATCACCACGGTAGCTCCTGCAGGACCCATGTTCTTTTGGGCTCCGGCATAAATCATATCAAAATCAGCCACATTAATCTGGCGACTGAAAATATCGGATGACATATCACATACATTCAATCCTTCCGCTTTCGGGAAATCCTTAATCTGGGTTCCGAAAATGGTATTATTGGAAGTAGTGTGGAAATAATCTACATCGCTGGGAATATCAAAACCCTTAGGGATGTAGTTAAAATTCTTGTCTTTTGAAGAAGCTACCTCGATGGCATTACCCAAACGCTTTGCTTCCTTAAGGGCTTTAGAACTCCAGGTTCCGGTATTTAGGTAAGCAGCTTTTCCACCTTCGGCCTTCATCAGGTTAAAGGGGGTCATTACAAATTGTAATGAAGCTCCACCTTGCACGAAGATTACCGAATATCCTTCGGGTACTCCGAGTAATTCCTTAACCAAGGCAACGGCCTCATCCATCACGGCCACCACGTTTTTGCTACGGTGACTGATTTCGATCAGAGAGAGGTCGAGGTTGTCAAAATTGAGAACTGAATTGGCGGCTTCTTGTAATACTTCAGAGGGAAGAATACAGGGCCCGGCAGAAAAATTGTGCTTCTTCATTGAGAGCGGTTTGATTCGTTATCGCCGCAAAAGTAGCACTATTAGCTAAAGCCCTTTTTAAGTACTGGTTAATTTTAAGGCTATAGATAAAATGTCTTCCATCCCTCCTGTTTTTATAGGCTTCTAGTCCTTCTCGCCTTTCGGCGGATGAGTTAGCATTTCCAGATTTTCTGTGATCTTTTCCAAGGGCCAATCCCACCACTGTAATTCTAGTAAATACTCAATTTGGGAAGCTTCAAAACGCTTCCGAATTTCTTTAGCCGGGTTTCCGCCGACTATGCTGTAGGGCGCCACATCCTTGGTCACCACCGATTTGGATCCGATTATCGCTCCATCGCCAATCTTCACTCCAGGCATTAGGGTAACATCAAAGCCGATCCACACATCATTTCCAATGACGGTATCACCTTTATAAGGATAAGTTTTCCCTTCCATGGCTCCGGCCCATTCGCCTCCCATAATCGCAAAAGGATAAGTAGATACAGAATCCTGCAAATGATTGGCTCCATTCATAATAAAAGTCACCCCAGAGGCAATCTGACAAAATTTTCCAATGATCAGTTTATCGCCAATGAAATCGAAGTGGTACTTCACATTCTTCTCAAAATTGTGCACATCTTCAAAGTCATCATAATAGGTGAAATCCCCTACAATGATATTGGGATTGGTAATCACATTGTTTAAGAAACAAAGGCGATCGTAATGGGCTAAAGGAAATTTTTGACGTGGATCAGGAGCAGACATTCGTTTGGTTTTAGTGCCTCAAAACTAGAATTTCCTCTGCTCATTTTTGTACTTTACAAAGATCAATTCAAATCCCATGAAGTCGTCCTTTAAAGATTATATAACCATAGACCCCAATAAGCGATTTGGGAAAGCAATTATAAAAGGAACTCGAATAAGCGTTGGAGATGTTCTTCAGTGGTTAAGCATGGGAATGACTACCGATGAAATTCAAGCTGACTTTCCTGAACTAAATCTTGAAATGATTCAGGCCTGCTTGAGTTTTGCTGCCAGTAGAGAAGGGCAAATTGGTATGGCACACTAAATGTTGCTTTTCGATCAAAATATTTCTCGAAAGATTTTAAAGCTTCTGGAGGAAAGATTCCCGAACTCTGCGCATGTTACCGAATTAGGATTAGCCAATGCTACAGATCGCGAAATTTGGGAATTCGCAAAATATCATCAATTCACTATTGTGAGCTTTGATGTAGATTTTTACAATTACTCTATAATTTGGGGCCTCCTCCAAAAATAATTTGGATTAGAACATTCAATCAGAGAACAGCCTATTTAGCCGAGCTACTTCAATATTACAGCAGTCAAGTTTTCGACTTCATCAATAGCGAAGAATTGGAATGCCTGGAAATCAAAGGTTGATAATTAGCTACTGTTCCCGCTTAGGTAAATCCGTAGGTTGACTGGGTGGCTTTATTTCAATCACCTGGCCGGTATTGAAACTCACTCCACTTTTAAGATGCCACCATCCATCTTCCCAATACAGGGCATCGTAGCTAAAATCCGGTCCATATACCTGGTAAAATCCTTTCATCTTAGGTTCGGGCGGCCCCAGATGATCCATAATGATCATCTCTGCATTTTCATTCCAACGTACGGTAGCGGAGTATTTGGCATTATAAGTTAAAACCAAACGCAGTGGAGGTTTTCGTAAGGTTTTATCCATCCACTCATCCACTTTAAAATTGCGAGACCCAAAACTTACTTTCCCCCTTTTCCCAACCTCGATAATTTCAATCACCTTACGATTCAATTCCTTACCCATAGCCAAGCCCAAAAGCAAGTACTTTTCTTTCTCCCCTTTCATGGGTCGAATGGCATAATAGATGGCACCTGGCCACTCTTCGGGCTTACACCGATCAAATTGTAAATCAGGAATTTGCTCTAATTGATCTTCCAACACAGTAACCTTGGTTTCACCTTTAAACTCACCGGCCACCAAGCCAAAGCGTTGATAAATCCCATCGGCATCCGGACGCTGCCAGGTATAGATAGCAAAGCGCTTATCTGGACTTTCCAAACGCAACATATTAGTAAGCTGCGGCAAAGGCTTCAAATAATTTCCCTCTAGCGATAAAAAGGACTCTAGTCCCTTTAAGAATCTTTGATTCGCACTATCGCGCTCCGCAAAGATGGGCGATTCCAAGGTAGTCCGCCCGAGCTTTGCCAGATCATCCAGACTCAAGCTATCCTGAGCCTGCAGCTGACCTAAGAACAAAAAAAGCCCTAAGAGAATGCTTCTTCCCATGGGGCTTAAACGATCTTTTGTGCTGACTAATTTCAATCGAGGTGCAGAAAATCTTTTTTCGACAATAATTCTTCTTCCGACTCTACATGATCCTCATCAGGCACACAGCAATCTACCGGACATACTTCAGCACATTGAGGCTCTTCATGGAAACCTACACACTCCGTGCACTTGTCGGTTACAATGTAAAAGACATCATAATCCACCGGTTCCTGAGCTTCATCGGCATCATATTCGCCACCGCTTTTCGGTTTCACCATGCCGCTCAATCCCGTACCATCAGAGAAACGCCATTCTTGTGCCCCCTCATAAATAGCATTGTTCGGACACTCCGGCTCGCAGGCTCCGCAATTAATACATTCGTCCGTTATCTTGATAGCCATATTCTGTTCTTACTTTTGCCACAAATTTAATTACTAAATAGCGAAATGCTGTCATTAGAGCAAAGGATCGATGCCTTCGATAGACTTGGGCGATTTATGTCACAATACCGTGAAGTGCGCCAAGATGAAGATCTGCAAAAACTAAATAAACACTTCCTCAAAGAATATCAGGTTTGCATTAAAGATGCAGAACTCTTTAATCACTGGTTTAGTGAGGATAACCTCCATTTCGCCTTGCAATCCTGGTCGGAAGCTTTAAGCCGCGAACAACTGGAAGCCTGGACCATCGACTACGATGCCGATTTCTTTGAACATGATCGTGGAACCAAAACCGTAGCCTTAATTATGGCGGGTAATATTCCACTCGTAGGTTTCCACGATTTGCTTTCGGTTTTAATCGCTGGACATAAAGCTTTAATTAAACCCAGCTCCGACGATGCCAAATTGATTCCTTTCTTTTGCCAAATCCTGGTGGCCATCAATGCAGAATTTGCAGCCTATTTGCAATTCGCCGATGGTCAGATGAAGGATTTCGATGCAGTTATCGCTACCGGCAGCAATAACTCATCCCGTTATTTCGAATCTTATTTTGGCAAATACCCCAACATCATTCGGAAAAACCGCTCCTCCCTCGCCATTTTAAGTGGAGAAGAAACTAAAGAGGAACTCGAGCTTTTAGGAGAAGATATCTTTCGCTACTTCGGTTTGGGCTGCCGCAATGTTTCTAAGGTATATGTACCCCAAGATTTTGAATTGCAAAAATTATTCGAAGCCTTCTACAAGTTCCAGGCGGTATGCGACAATAATAAATACGCCAACAATTACGATTACAATCGGGCGATCTATTTAATGGAGCATCATGACTTTTTAGAAAATGGATTTTTCATAATCAAGGAAAATGAAAGTCTGCATGCTCCGGTTTCTGTTTTGCACTATGAGCGCTATGACCAGGTGGAAGATTTGGAAGGAAAGATAGAGGCCCAGGCAGAAAATATTCAATGCATTGTAACCGAAATGGAAGCCTTCCCAAATTCAGTGTCTTTCGGCGAAAGCCAGAAACCCAAATTATGGGATTATGCTGATAATGTCGACAGCCTGGCCTTCCTTCGGAGCCTTTAGAAAAAAATTACCTTTGTGACCCTCACATCAATCCACGTATGAAGCTCCTGCGTTTCTTAGTAAGCAAGACCTTTTTTGTAAACCTCATCATAATGGCCCTGGTATCTGCCGGCCTGATTTGGTTACTCAATTACAGCCTCGATCGTTATACCGAACACGGAATTAGTGTACAGGTGCCCGATTTAAGCGGCCTGGCCTTAACCGAGGTGGAGACTACCCTTAGCGAAAAGAAACTCAGTTTTGCAATTATCGATTCTGCCGAATACGACCCCAGCTTTCCTCGTGGCTCAGTGATTAGTCAGTACCCCGATGCGGGGAGTCAGGTTAAAACAGGAAGGGAATTAAAATTGACCATCAATCCCTTTTTTCCGCGTAAAGTGGAGCTGCCCGATTTGATTGAAAAGACCAAACGTCGCGCTATTTACGACCTGGAGTCCAAAGGCTTTAAAGTAGGTGAATTGAAGTATCGCCCCTATATCGGAAAGGATGTAGTTATTGATGTATTAATTGATGAACGTAGTTTAATGCCTGGCACCAAATTGAAAAAAGGCACTACTGTAGACCTGGTTTTAGGAATGGGCCTTAGTGATGATTTAGTGCGCTCTCCTTACCTGCGTTGGAAAAGCCTGGCTGAAGCCGAAGAGTATATTCAATTGCGTTCCTTCAATTTAGGTTCGGTGATTTATGATGAAGAAATCACGGATTCGGCTACCGCATTAGTGTATCGCCAAAATCCAGCTCCAAGTAAAGAGCCCAGCATTCGAATGGGTCGTGAAATAGACATCTGGCTTACCAACGACTACACTAAAATTGTGAACGACTCGTTAGAGTTCCAAAACCTTCACCTACCGGATTCTCTTAGGAATGACACGACGCCAGTACACTAAAACACTCTCTCTTTTTGCCTTAAGTATTCTCTGCTTAGCCCTACAGGCCCAACGTCAAGAATACCTAACAGGAATTAGTGCTCTTCCCCTTAATCCGGAGGCACAAGCTCTGCCTTTAGCAAAGAGCAATGTGGTTCTAACTTTACCCTTTGTTGATGATTTTTCCTATGATTCCAATATCCCGGATCCCACAAAATGGGAAGTTTCGGATGTTTGGGTAAATCAAACCTGGGCCATTAGCCCTATTAGCTTAGGAGTAGCCAGTTTCGATGGATTAAACCGCTATGGTCGTCCTTTTTCCTATGTTGGCAATGATAGTGTGGGGGATATTTTAAGCTCTCAAACTATTGACCTCAGCAATCCCACGGATTCAGTATACCTGAGTTTCTTCTATCAATCCGGTGGCTGGGGAGAAGCACCTGCAGTGGGTGATGATTCTTTAGTACTACAATTTTGGCACAGCCCCAGTGCAAGTTGGCATTCGATCTGGCAGAATGAAGCTTATCCTAATGACAGCTGGGTTCAGGTAATGCAAGCTGTAGACACCGCCTACCATTACAGTGATTTCCGTTTTCGATTATTAAGCTATGGCACTAAAAAAGGAGCCTTGGATCTATGGCATATCGACTATGTCCAGTTGGATGACAGTCGGAATTATGATGATACCATTATTAATGATATCGCCTTTACCCGCCCCCATCCTTCCTTAATGATCAATTACGAATCGATCCCCTGGTGGCACGTAAATGATGCCTTTAATATTGGCAGCTATTTCAAACCAGATCTGCGCCTTCATTACCGTCGCAATACCAATCCCAACCTACCAAGACCCAATCGTATTTTAGGGGAGTTTAAGATCGAATACCAAGGCAGTATCATCGCTCAGAATGGTGCGCCTGATGGTGACCTTGATGATACCCATGGCGATAATGTAGAAGTGCGCTATCCGGTACCTGACACTGCAGATGCCGGTCGACCAAGACTTAATTTCATCAATCCGCCTTATGCGGATGAATTTGAATTGATTTCTACCCAAACTTATTCGGGTGGCAATGAAGCTTATGGACCTAATGACACCATCGTGCGCAAGCAGGTCTTTAAAAATTACTATGCCTATGATGATGGTAGCGCAGAAAGGGCTTATGAAATTCGCAACAACCGCGGTGGCTTTATCGTACAGCGCTATGATGTTTTAGTGAATGATACTTTGAAAGGATTACAAATCTATTTCCAACCCGCGCTTTACAATCTGGAAACCCAGGAATTTAGCATCTTATTATTGAGTAACAACTCTGGCTTACCCTCCAGCATCATTTACGAGACGGATAGTATTTACACCGCTCAATATTCCGATGCCAATTTTTACCAGAGCTATATGCTCGACACGGCCATTGCCGGACCTGTAACTACCGGAACCGTATTTATTGGCATCCGCCAGAAAAATAGCGATCCCTTGAGTTTGGGCTATGATCAAAACAGTCGCAATCGCACCACCGCTTTTTACGGAGAGCTCAATGATATGTATCAAAGCTTTTTAGGTGGCACCATAATGATGCGCCCTATCTTCAGATATGCCCCTCGGGATCTTTCCCAAAAAGAGGATTTTATTACAGAAAATTTCCAGGTATATCCCAATCCGAGTGATGGCGACTTCCATTTTGAATTACCAGCTGATCTGCGTGATTTAGAGGGATATCAATTAAGTCTTTACAATTTACAAGGCCAATTATTGGCTCAAAAAGCAGTAGCTCCCAATTGGGATTTATCGCATCTGCCCAGCGGCCTCTACCTGATTCGCCTCGCCGATAGCCAGGGAAAATCGAACTGGCAGCAAAAAATTCAGATTTACTAATGCGCGAAGAAGATCAGGCTCCCGAAGAGGAGAATGAAGAGCTCTATGAGCACCATCGCATCGTAGCCGATGCAGGACAAAACCCTTTAAGGGTTGACAAATTTTTAGGCAATTTATTAGCCAATACTTCTCGAAACAAAATTCAACAAGCGGCGGCCGCAGGAAATATTCGGGTAAACGATTTAAAGGTTAAAAGCAACTATAAGGTTAAACCCGAAGACGTGGTTCAGGTGGTCTTGAGCTACCCGCCCCGCGAAGTAGAATTGATACCTCAAGATATTCCCATTCCTATTGTTTATCAGGATAAAGATGTAATTGTGGTGCACAAAGCTCCGGGAATGGTGGTTCACCCTGGTTATGGCAATTTCGATGGCACCCTGGTTAATGCGCTGCTCTATCAATTTCAAAACCTTCCCGGTTTAAATCAAGAACGCCCTGGTTTAGTGCACCGTCTTGATCGCGACACCAGCGGTATTATGGTAATTGCGGCCAATGAACATGCCATGGCGCATTTGGCTAATCAGTTTTTCGAAAGAACCACTGAAAGAACTTATTGGGCTGTAGTATGGGGAAATGTTGAGGAAGACTCTGGCACCATCATCGGCAATATCGGCCGCAGCCCGAAGAATCGTAAGATTTATCAGGTCTACCCCGAAGGAGATCAAGGAAAGCATGCGGTTACTCATTATCGAGTACTGGAACGCCTGGGATATGTTACCTTAGTAGAGTGCAAATTGGAAACGGGTAGAACCCACCAAATCCGAGTGCACATGAAGTATATCGGTCATACTCTGTTTAATGACAAAGAATACGGCGGCGACAAAATCTTGAAAGGCACCACCTTTACTAAATACAAACAGTTTGTAGAAAACTGCTTTGATATTTGCCCCCGTCAGGCATTGCATGCCAAAACTCTCGGCTTTGAACATCCCAAAAGCGGAGAGCGTTTATCTTTTGATTCGGAGTTACCGGAAGACATGAAATCATTGGTCGATAAATGGCGTAATTACAGTCACTTTAAAGGCCAGTAATTAAACTTAACTTCGTTGAAAATGAAGAGGATGAATCGCAAATGGACTACATTAGCCTTAATCACAGGAATTGTCCTGATGGTTTCTCAATGTAAAGACGATCCTGATACAAGTGGACCCGTAAGTTATGGTACGCCCTATACCTTAGTAATACCTACTGGATTTCCTCAAGCGAATACTCCGGCCGACAATCCTATGACGGAAGAAGGCATTCGTTTAGGTCGATTCCTCTTTTACGAAAAAGCCTTATCCGACGATCAAAGTCTCTCCTGTGCATCTTGCCATATTCAGGAACGAGCTTTCACCGACGCTACCCCCACCTCAGTAGGTACCCGTGGTATTTTTGGTCGCCGTAAGGCCATGCCCCTCTTTAACTTAGCCTTCCATGATAATTTCTTCTGGGATGGTCGGGTTGTAACTTTAGAAGAGCAATCCTTGCACCCGATTCGAGACAGCATAGAGATGGATAATGACCTCGCCACTGTAATTCAACGACTAAGCGCAAACCCCATTTACCCACCGATGTTTAAAGCCGCATTTGGCAGCACTAAAATCACCGAGGATCGCATTGCCAAATCTATCGCCCAATTTGAGCGTACCCTGATTTCAGCCAATTCAAAATTTGATCGGGTTATTCGCATGCAAACCGGTGAGCAGTTTACCGATTTGGAGCAAAGAGGTTATGAGCTCTTTACCTCTGACTTTGACCCTAATGGCGGCTTTGGGGGTGACTGCTTCCATTGTCATGGCGAAAGAGAAACCCGTTACTTATTTGGTGCCTTTGGCAGGGACTTACAATTTGTGAATAATGGTTTAAAAGCGGTTTACACGGATGAAGGTCGGGCCGAAGTTACCGGTGACCCCACAGATGTTGGTAAATTCAAAGTACCCAGCGTACGTAATGTGGAATTCTCCTTCCCTTATATGCATGATGGCAGCATTCCTAATTTAGACAGTCTGATTGGCTTCTACAATTTCGGTGGACACAAGCACGTGAACGTCGATCCGAATATGAAAGCCGCAGGTATCGGCAGAAACTGGAGCTTAGGTCAAAAGCAAGCCCTTGCAGCCTTCCTGCGGACTCTTACCGATTATGAGTTTCTTGGGGACACTGCCTTTAGCGATCCCCATAATCACTAAAGAGCCTAGGCCTTTAAATAAACCACCTTCTTGGTCTCAAAAAAGTCCTCCTCAAAATGCTTGGCTAAAGGATATTGCTTGGCGCGAGGGTAATCTGCTAATTCTTCACTGAGATCTCCACCTTTAAGGTAAAGGATACCATTGGACATAGAGCCAGCCTCATTGCCTTTGCGGAGCTTGCCTCGGGTCCAGGCCATAAAGCGGGGCATCTGAGTTACCGCTCTGGAAATTATAAAGTCGTAAGTACCCTTTACTTTCTCGGCTCTAGCCTGTTCAGCCTTCACATTTTTCAGAGCCAGGGCCAGGGCCACCTCATCTACAACTTTGATTTTTTTGGCAATACTATCTACCAAATGAAATTGGGCTTTAGGATACAGAATAGCCAGGGGAATTCCCGGAAAACCACCACCGGTACCGATATCCAAAACCTGAGCACCTTCTTTGAAGCGACAGATTTTAGCAATCCCTAAAGAGTGCAATACATGCCTTTCATAAAATTGATCGGTATCCTTGCGAGAGATCACATTAATCTTGGCATTCCAATCATCATAAAGCGCTTGCAGCCGTTCAAACTGCTGATACTGTTCTTCACTTAAAGCGGGAAAATACTTGCGAATCAATTCCATATTACCATTTGCTAGGGGCACCCCAAATCAAGTTGCGAAGGTGCAACAAAGTGGTGGCTACTGCCCAACACATTTCGAAAAAAGGCCAAAGCCAGGCCTGCCTTTTATGTTGGATCAAATCCCGCTGACTCTTTCGTGGATAAGCGGAAAAGAACCATCGTCCGATAAACACCAAGAGTACCAATCGAATATCCAATTCCCAAAAGGCAATAGGCAGTAATAGTGCGAAGAGTAATTGAAAAAAGCCTTCCAGCCCTAAGCTAAACCGCACCCCTCTTTCATAGCGCCAAGCGGTAGAATAATGTCGACCTTTTTGGCGCCACCATTGTTTTAAGTTTAAGGGAGCTGGTGAATAGGTAAAAGAGCGTTCGGGCCCCATGCAAATTACCTTGAGCCCGTCGGCCATCTCACGCAGGGTAAGATCATCATCACCCGAAAGGAGATCCTGGTGCTTATTAAGTGCTTGCACGGCTTGCATAGAAGATTTGCGATAAGCCAGATTTCTACCTACTCCCATATAAGCCTTTCCCATGGAGGCGTAGGACCAATATCGAAGAGCAGTATTCACCGTTTCATAGTCACTAAGCCAAGCGGTAAAGCCCTCCCCTTGGAGCGGGCCATAGCCCAAAACAACATCATTCTTTTTAAGCCTTAAGCCGATTTCTTTAAGCCATTGTTTACTAGCCGGAGCGCAATCCGCATCACAAAAGGCCAGGGCATCATTCTGCGCAGCGATGATCCCTCTTTGCAAGGCCGCCTTTTTTCCAGTAGCACCGCCCTCACTGGCATTCACCAGTTTCAGAAAAGGATATTGCTTTTGCGCTTCTTGCACCAAAGACGCTCCATTATCCGTGCTGTGATCATCCACCATTATCACCTCAAAATCCGAGTAGTCCTGTTCGCACCATTCCGATAAGAGACGCTTCAAATTTGGCGCTTCATTATGAAAGCAAATGATCAAACTTAAAGATGGTAAATCAGGCTCGAGCGGAATAGCCTCCTTTTGATTGAGATACTTTCGCAGGCGGTAAAACCTCAAGCCATGCCACAGCCAAAGTACCAGGGCAGAAAGCAGCCAAGTGTAGGAAAGCACATTAAGAAGCAATTTCATGACAGAGCAAATTAATGATTTTCAGCAGGTTTTAGAATTCAAATTCGGCTATCCTCAAGCCTGCTAATTAACGTATTTTTGCCGGATGCAATTTCGCTTGGAACATAAGGATCCCGGATCAAAAGCGCGTAGCGGGACCATCCAAACCGCGCATGGAGAAATTCAAACTCCCATATTTATGCCAGTGGGAACCGTAGCATCGGTAAAAGCTGTGCATCAAAGAGAATTGGCTGAGGATATTAAGGCCCAAATCATTTTGGGGAATACCTATCATTTGTATTTACGTCCGGGTACCGATATCCTAAACCGGGCAGGCGGCTTACACCAGTTTATGAACTGGCAAAAACCCATCCTTACCGATAGCGGTGGTTACCAGGTGTACAGTCTGGCCAATAATCGCAAGATTACCGAAGAAGGTGTAGCCTTTAAATCCCATATTGATGGATCCAAGCATTTCTTCAGCCCGGAGAAATCCATGGAAATCCAAAGACATATTGGGGCCGACATTATCATGGCTTTTGATGAATGCCCACCTTATCCCAGCAGCTATCAATATGCGCGGGAATCTATGGACATGACCCATCGCTGGCTGCAGCGCTGTGGTGAATGGCTCAAGGAAAATGATCCTCTTTATGGCTTCGAACAAAGCCTTTTCCCTATTGTACAGGGCAGTACATATAAAGATTTAAGGGTTAAAAGTGCCGAGACCATTGCCGAATTTGGCGCCGACGGAAATGCCATTGGTGGTCTCTCCGTTGGGGAGCCTGCAGAAGAGATGTATGCCATGAGCGAAATAGTTTGTGATGTATTACCTCAAGATAAGCCTCGCTATTTAATGGGCGTAGGTACCCCGGCAAACATCCTCGAGAATATTGCTCTGGGCGTGGATATGTTCGATTGTGTGATGCCCACCCGCAATGGTAGGAATGGGATGATCTTTACCAGCGAGGGCATTATTAATATCAAGAATAAGAAGTGGGAAGACGACTTCGGGCCTTTGGACCCCAATGGCCCCACTTTTGTAGACAGCCAGTACTCCAAAGCTTATTTGCGCCATCTCTTTGCCGCCAATGAATATTTAGGTCGACAAATTGCCAGCGTACACAATTTAGGCTTCTATTTATGGTTAACTGGTGAAGCCCGAAAACAAATCGAGGCCGGTACCTTTGCCAGCTGGAAAAACATCATGGTCGAAAAACTGCAACACCGCTTGTGAAGATTTTTAAAATCATAGATCGCTATATCATTGGGAAATTCCTGGGCACCTTCTTTTTAACCATTGCCCTGATTTTAGCGATTGCCATTGTATTTGATATTTCCGAAAAGATTGATGACTTCATTACTCGAGGGGCTAGTACCCGCGAAATCATTATCGACTATTATTTAAACTTTGTGGTGTTCTACGGCAATCTCTTTTCATCGATGATTGTCTTTATTGCCACAATCTTCTTTACCTCGCGCATGACCTCCAACACGGAGATTGTAGCTATTCTAACCGGTGGGGTAAGTTTTAGGCGAATGATGTTCCCCTACTTTGTATCCGCCACCATTATTGCCCTTATCAGTTTCTTTCTCTCTCATTTTGTGATTCCCTATACCAATGTGAGTCGCTTGGAATTTCAGCATTCCTATATCGATAAGAAAGAAGATGAACGCTTTAAGAATATCCACCGGCAGATTAAGCCCGGTCACATTATCTACTTCGAGAACTACAATACCAAGCGTTTTTCGGGCTATCATTTTACCTATGAAATTATCGAGGGAGGCAAATTGGTTTCGAAGCTAAAAGCAGATTTCATCCGACTGGATACCGCCACCAATGAATGGGTGCTCGACAATTACGATTTGCGAACCATTGATGAAGAGGGCAAAGAGCATTTAGAGCAAGGCCGAAAATTGCGGCGTGAATTCGACTTTGAAGCCATGGACATTGTCCCTAGACTCTATACGGTTGAAATGATGAATACACCGGAGCTCAATGAATTTATAGAAGCGGAGCGCATCCGAGGATCCGAAAACATCAATCACTACCTCATCCAAAAATACCAGCGAACCTCTTGGCCCTTTGCCACTTATATTCTAGTTCTCATTGGTGTAAGTATCTCATCACGAAAAACACGAGGAGGCCTGGGATTAAATGTAGCCATCGGTTTGGTGCTCTGCGTAACCTATATCTTCTTTATGCAGATTTCCACCACTTTTGCGACAGTTGGAAGCATGAGCCCGCTCTTAGCCGTGTGGACCCCCAACATATTATTTGCAGGGATTGCCGCCTATCTCTATTACATCGCACCCAAGTAAAAGCCTTAGCCACATGGCTTTAGGAAGCACCACTTTTTCCACAACGCTTTTAAATTCGGAGCGGGGATACTAAAGCTTTGGCTCAGTCTCTTTTTTCTTCATCTTTGCATCTTCATTAAGAGGGAGTACATATGGATTATTTGGACTTTGAAAAGCCTATAAAAGATATCCTCGATCAAATCGAAAAGGTTCGCGCCTTGGAAAGCGAGTCCGAAGTAGATATGTCTGATAAGATCAAGGAACTCGAAAAGAAACTCGATAAAAGCCGCAAGGACATTTATAAAAACCTCACTGCCTGGCAGGTAGTTCAATTGTCTCGTCACCCCCAAAGGCCTTATACCATGGCCTATATTCAAGGGATGACCGAAGGGCAGTTTATTGAACTACACGGCGATCGCAATGTAAAAGACGACAAAGCCATGGTTGGTGGCTGGGGATTACTCGGTGAAGAGCCGGTAATGTTTATTGGTCAGCAAAAAGGGGTTAACACCAAGATGCGTCAATATCGCAATTTCGGTATGGCCAATCCCGAAGGTTACCGCAAGGCTTTACGCCTGATGAAAATGGCGGAGAAATTTAACCGCCCGGTAGTAACCTTAATCGATACCCCCGGAGCCTTTCCTGGATTGGAAGCGGAGGAACGTGGACAAGGAGAAGCGATTGCTCGCAATATCTATGAGATGTCGAAACTTAAGGTGCCCATTATCTGTGTGATTATCGGAGAGGGTGCTTCTGGTGGAGCCTTAGGTATTGGAGTAGGTGATCAGGTTTTGATGTTGGAAAACACCTGGTATTCGGTGATTTCCCCAGAAAACTGTTCCACCATTCTTTGGCGCTCTTGGGATTATAAGGAACAAGCCGCCGAAGCCTTAAAATTGACAGCAAAGGATATGTTAGGCAATAAGCTTATCGATGGGATCATTAAAGAACCTATGGGTGGAGCGCACAGCAATCCTGAAGAGATGTTCGGAATTTTGAAAGAAGAATTACTGAGTCACATTTCCAAATTAAAGAATACAGAGCCCGATAAACTCATCGCCAAGCGTATGGCGAAGTTTGAACGCATGGGCGTTACCAAATAAGAAAAAGCCGCTTCTTAATCGAAGCGGCTTTTTTGTTTCATATAAAACCGGATTGCTATATCTCTAATAACTGTCGAACTTCGGCATAGCTTTCCGGAAGCCCACCACTATATTGTTCGAGGATCATATCGGTCTTAGCTCCCTGAAATTTCAACTCCTTAACACTAGTACTTTTCAAGTAGTAAAAATGATTCTCATCAAGAGAAAAAACAAAAAAGGATTGATCCTTTGGAAGAGGCACTAGTCCGAAACCATTATAATTAATTATTGAATTGCTTTGCATCATCACAAAGCTGCCCGATACTAAAGTATCCCCACTACTTGCAGCATTGATCATAATAGGCTCAACTCTAACTGAAGGGGCATTCCAAATTCGATCACAATTATAGACTCCAAAATATTGGATTCGAAAGCTTCGCATTAATCTACTTCGTTTTTCAGCAATTTTGGCCGCCCGCTCTTGTTTGCGACGCCATTCTTGCCTTCTCTTCTCCTTCTGCGCTTGTATATCCTCATAAACTCGCATCGCTTCATTAAAGTCTTCGCCAGTAAAAACCGGTCGCACCAAAAAAGAACGTTCCTCTTTGAATCGGGAAAACTTAAGGAAGTACTTCCCATCAAATGGACTTCTATTAAGCTGAACCCAATCCCACTCCACTTGAGCATATTCCGGTTTATAGGCAGTATCCTGATCATCTACTTCAAATTTGGCATTCTTAAAGACTTTCAATTCTTTTAGGAGTTGCGATTCAGGGATTACTACTTCAATGATGTCATTGCCTGGACTAGGCTTTTTAGGTTTAGGAACTGAGATAACATCAACTACACTTGAATCTGCTTGAATCTCAAATCTGGCCCCTGCATTAGGATCAGTACCTGGATTTAATTCTAAAAGCTCAGGTTTGTTTTCAAGATAAGTCCAACCCTGACTTACCGTATCATAGGTATATAAGTTAAAATTCTTCCCTTCGGCGGTAGAAACTAATTCGATGGTCATACTTTCCCCCTCAGTCAGGAACAGTTCCTTCCCATTTTGAAAGGCACGCACTTCACACATTCCTGTAGACTCCAAGCTATATTGAGTTCCAGATGAATCGTAGGCCATGTTAATGCCCGCAATGAAATAGTCGATAGGATCTTTATACTCGCGGAGTCTAATTTCTACCTCCCCATGAATTAATTGACCATCTGAATCTTGAATGGCATTGGCCGGAATAATAATGCGGGTTCCACTTTCAAACTTAAGAGTAGCTCCGGCCTCAGCTTTAAATGCTTGCCTCTTAGCAGGAACAGTAACATTTGGGAAAGGCCTTTCAATAATTAAGGCTAATTCCTTTTGCTTTGGGATAGAGTCCTTGGCTATCCCTGTTTTTTGAGATGTTGATGGTTCTTCTGATTGCGGTCCATTTTGACATGCTGCCAAAACCATTAAGAGCGAATAGCGAAATAGGTTTTTAGATGAAATCATTTATTGTTAATTGGTGAGTTTATTGAACGATAATTTAAAGTCTTCTAGTACAAGGCTATTGATAATCTGAATTCGAATTAAAATTTTGGAATCCCTGCTTGCATATTTCAAAATATTAGTCAACTTTGTGTCGCAAAGTACTTTCCTATGGATCAGAAAGAACATATTGAAGCCCTCAAAGACATTCGTCAGATGATGCAGCGCTCGGTGCGCTTTCTATCCTTAAGTGGTTTGTCCGGAATATTCGCCGGCATCTATGCTTTAGCGGCAGCATATTTGGCCTACCTGAAATTAGAATCAGGTGCCGGAAGAACTGACGCCCGAGGTACTTTGATCTATTTAATGGCATTGGCATTGGGCTGTTTAATCCTGGCCATTGGCACTGCTTTTTTCTTTACTCGTAAAAATGCACGTAAAAAAGGCCTAAAACTTTGGGATGAGTCGGCTAAGCTGGCTTTCATCAATCTAAGCATCCCGCTAGCCACCGGAGGTCTTTTTGCTATTGCTTTGATACGCGCCGGAGCAATTGGCTTTGTTGCTCCCGCCACCTTAGTGTTTTATGGATTAGCCTTAATTAATGCCAGTCGCCATACCTTCCCTATGATTCGTCAATTAGGCATTTTGGAAATACTCTTAGGACTGATCGCGGCCTTTGTTTCGGGGCACGGTATATTGTTCTGGGCCATTGGCTTTGGGCTTTTACACATTGTATACGGACTCTTCATGTACTTCAAGTTTGAGCGGGCATGAAAGAATGGGTCCATCAGCTTAATAAAGCTTTTGAAAACCGAGTGCGCTTAGGCATTATGTCGGTCTTAATGGTGAATGAAGCGGTGAGCTTTAACCGTTTGAAAGAACTGTTGGGTGTAACCGACGGGAATTTAGCCAGCCATTTGCGTGCCCTGGAAAAATTGGAGTATGTAGAAATGAAAAAAACCTTTCTCGATCGAAAATCGCATACCACTTATGATGTATCTACCCTCGGCCGTAAAGCCTTTACTGAACATTTGAATGCTTTAGAAAGCCTCTTGAAGCCCTAATATTTTTTTATTCATTCACTTTGAAATTCAAAGTACTTTTAAAACAAACAAAATGAAAACTAAAATTCGTCCTTACCTCTCCTGGACCCTGGCTATAAGCGCCGCCCTTCTTTTTGATGATGTTAGCTATGGCCTAAATGCCAGCATTTTCAGTTGCCTTTCAGTTTTAGCCCTTCTCTTTCTATACTCTGAAATTCCCCTAAAAAGAAAGGCCCTGGCCATTCTACCCCATTTATGTATCGCATTATACCTGAGCCTGTACCCGCAAGCACTAAGTGTCTTTTTCTGGTACCTGAGCTATCTGCTGATGTGGAGTATGGCTGCTGTTTCTAACAGTAGCCTGCTCCTTCCTTTTCAGGGCATCGCCTCTATGGTGGGCAGTCCTTTTAAGCACTGGGCTCCTAAACCCAGTCCTCCCCAATCCGAGACCCTGCAAGACCAAGAAGCCAAGCGGGTTCAAAACACTAATCGCTGGGCTGTAATTCTGTTGGTGAGCATTATTGCCGTGACCTTCGCTTTCCTTTACGCCCTCAGCAATCCTATTTTCAGCAATATATTGGAAGACATCCAATGGCCCGAAATTGAAGCGGATTTAGTTTGGAGCAGCTTGGGCATTTACCTCTTACTTTATGGTCTACTGCGCTTTTATAAAATAGACGCCATTGACCGAATCAATGAATTGCCTAAGAGTTTAGTCTCCGCGGATTACCCCAAAGAACATCCTGAATTTCCAATCGCCAAATGGAGCCTTCTCATCGTCTCTGGAATGCTGCTTGTAATGAACCTGACCGATTTAGTGGTAATCTTCAGCGGGAAACTACCCAGTGGCATGAGCTATTCAAAATATGTGCACCAAGGCTTTTACTCTTTAATCTTCTCCATGGCTCTTGCCTTAGGGCTGATGATGATCTTTTTCAGAGGCGCTTTAAACTTTCATGATCATGTTCACCGCATTCGCCAAATCGCCCGTTTCTGGATAATCCAAAACCTGGCACTCGCTCTGATTACCGCCTACAAAAACCTACTTTATGTAGAAGTCTATGGACTTACCTATAAACGAATCGGAGTCTTTGCTTGCCTAATTGCAGTAAGTTTAGGCTTAGCCCTAATGATTCGCAAGATTAACCATGCACGTAGCAATTGGTATTTCTTTAATCGCTTAAGTGTTTTAGGCTACGCCCTAATTATGATCTATGCTTTAATCCCCTATGACCTGTGGATCACTCGTTATAATCTGCGCTATGCCCAGTCCAAGGACCTTTATTATATCCAAAGCTTAGCCCGTCCGGATTTGGTGGAACTGGAAGCTTATATGCAAAAGATGCCTGAAGGACCGGAAGAGTATCGCTATACCCGAGAATTCTTGAATCGCATGAAAGAATCAATAGAGTATAAAGCAGCCATTCAAAGTTGGCGAGAATGGTATTGGTATCGAAACTATGTATTTAGGTCTTTTGAGATAAAGAAGTGAGCTTTCTCCTTTTTAGCAGATACAATAGTATATGCAGAAGCCATGCAAATTGCCCAATAAGAAAAAGGCTTGCCCAATAAGACCAACTGGAGTCTGGTAAAGTTGTATTCACATAATAGCGGTTAGGCAATCCACTCATCCCCACGAAGGGATTTAAAACCATATAAAGTAGAGCCGAAAAACTCAAGCAGTGAAACACCCCCAAAACATAGCCTGTGCGAAATGAGACCAGGCTATAATAGAAACTATATAAGGCGGAGACCCCAATGACTGGTAAGAACAAACTTCCCTCTGCAATGGAATACCTCCTTTCATGAAAGCTAAAATCCAATGCCCTAGCTGTATCCAGGTAAAAATATAGTATGACCAATATGCCAGTCAATACTAGCCAGAGGATGCATGGAAACTTTGCCCGTGGAAATTTCACTTTATTCTTTTATGCATCGCACATAATGTCCCGCATAATTAGGACTGGTTTTACCCAACTCCAATTGCATGCTGCCAAAATTCTGTTTGATGCTCCAAACGATTTGCAAATTGGGTGTTGCAGCGGGAGTACTGCGGGTCCACCAGCGGGCCAGGGTACCCTCACCTACAAATTGTACCAGATTGGAAGAGCCGAAAACGACCAGCTCGCCTGCCGGCAAAGCACTAAATCCATATTGGTCCTGCCGTTCTGTAAATGCGTAGTGCTTGTGCAACCAGGCGCCATCGCCATCCTTTTGGTTGCCCCTACTACGCAAGGTATAGGCCAACTGGGGGTCGCTTTGTTGCAATTTATTTAAGTCTTGAAGAACCGGAAGTCGCCAACCCTCCGGAGCCAGGGGTCTGCGATCGGCTACTGCAAATTGATTGTAGATACAGCCATAGTGGGCCCCTTCTTTGGGATCGAAATTATAATAGGTATAAGCAGGGCGTTTATTCTCTATTGCTTTAATCCACTCTTCCTGATTCCAACAATATTTCAAAGGATCTCCATTGCGAAAGGAGGTTACCACCAGGTTTTTATTCATCCAAACCTGACTGCCTATACTTACCTCCTGATATTGCGATGGTGCCTTTGCGCCGCTTAAGAACAATAGGCAGAAGGCACTGAATAGTAGTTTTTTCATAAGCAAAATTGCCTTCTAAAATAATCAATTAGCTGATTGGAGGCAGTTTAGCCTATTTAAGACAGCGTACATAATGACCCGCCGCCGCATCAATCCTCGCTCCAGCCATTTGACCATGGAAATTTCCATGCCGCCCTTGATAGAGAGTCCAAAACCGTAAAACATCTGGATGATTTTCAAGTGGGCTGGCGGTCCACCAGGAAACCCGCTCCCCCCAGGCATTAAAATCCACCTCATTAAGGGCTTCCACATAGCCTGGTACTTCACCTACCGGTTGGGCATTAAAACCAAAAGTATCTTGCTGTGCGGTAAAGGTATAAGAGACCTGTTTCCATAAGCCGCTGCCATCGTGCACTGAGCCCTTAGATCGCAAGAAATAAGGGATGCTCTGATCCTTAAATAAACTATCGATATCTTCCTGCAAAGGAACTCGCCAAGCATCCGGAGCTAAACCGCGCTCGTCTAACAGGGCCCACACATTATAAAGGGCCCCGTATTGGGCATTGGCATCTTCATCGAAATTAAAATAAAGTAGGGCTGGCTTTTTATTACGATAGGCTTCAATCCAACATTCAGGATCTTGGCAAACTTCGATTGCATCGCCATTGCGAAAGGTTTTTTCATTGAGGTTGTGATCCATCCAAACCTGATTGCCCACACGCACTGCACCTTCAGGCAGTACTTCCTCTTGTGCTGTAGTACAGGATAATAAGATTAAACTTAGACCTAGAAGCCCTAGCGTTCCTTTGATTAGTTTATTCATTTCTCTTCGTCGATTATTTCAGCTTCTACTTCAATGGCCTGGGCTTCTTCCATAGCCGCTTCTGCCTTACGCATTTTGGATTCTAAAAACCTGGGCACAACTACGATCATGGCTAAGCCCAGTAAATTAATAGGCACATAAAACCACAGGGTATAAGGCACCCAGCTTACTGACCAAAAAGCCCAATATAAAGCAATGGCAATGGCGGTGCGAATGAAATACATCCGCATTTTCTTTTTCCGAAAAGCAGGATCCAGGATGCCTTGTTTCGAAATTTGATCTTGAATATCTGACATAAACATTTTCTTGGCTTTCGCCAGATCAGGCTAAAATAAGGACTTTCCTACTGAATGATAATTCGTTCCTGATGCCTAGTAGCGCTTGATTTTAGCGAATAGATCAGAGTGTAGACTCCCGGAGCAAAAGCACTTAAATCAATTTGCTCTGCTAAGGGCAATGCATGCGTGGATCCAGCCGCATCAATCATTTGAAGGGAAGTAATTTCATCTACCGACTGCACTTGCAAAAGCCCCTTTACGGGATTAGGATAAAAGCGAATGGATGGCGCATCGGCGAAAGCTAAAAGCGATAAGGCAGGACCTGAAAAAATAGGAATAGTAATGGAGTCGGAATCCCCTAATTGACGAAAGGCCATACTCGCCTGATAGTTCTTTTGGGCCTGGAATTCAATCTCAATTACTTGATAGTCGCCCGGACTCAATAAAAAGGTAGTAGGAGTGGCTGAACTAAAATTCAAATCCGGATCACTCAAAGCCAAATTATCAACACCCATATCCTTATTGCCATCATTGTAGATCACAAAGCTATAAGTGCGTGTTAAAGCGGGGCCCTGAGCCAGAAAGATGGTATCATCCGAATAGTATTGTACAAAACGATCTGCAGCGGAGGCGGTTCCGTCTACATCGCTAATACGCTCAATAAATTGAGGATAATCGACAAAGGGATTGCGGTTATTCTGCACATTGTAAATCGCGGTATTACGCGCTTGCTCTGCTGCCGATGGCGGGAACTGATCGTGCCACTGTCTGAGAATTGTTTCTTGTCCTGAAAAATGGCCGGCATAATCCTGATAGCGAATCACGAAATACATCATCGCCCGAGCCACGGCTCCCTTATGAGCATCGCGTGGTTCAAATTTCCCCCCTCCTGATTTTGAACCACCCTGAGTCCAGGATACAGTACCCACTACCCCAAAAGGATCATTCCCCCGGCGGCTGTTAGCGGTGGCATCTGTTGGAAACAAATGATGGATATCGCTGCGCATGGGCACATTGGAATTAAAAAAGCCCTGCGGAAAAGTATGCTCGCAGTTAAAGCTGTTGTTATTAGCCCCACTCCTTGTATTAAAGGTGGCGGTACGGCCGGTATAAACACATTCTACCTGTCCTCCCACATTGTCAATGCTGCCATACATCAAATCGCGAGCACCATTATATCCTTGATCGCTGTACCCTTGGGCCAAGCGCGTGTTTAAAGCATTTTTCAAAGCCTGCTGCTCCTTGTTTTGAGTAGTGCTATAATAGCTTTTAGAATAAGTGCCTTGAGCGCTTAAACCCACTGCAGTATGACCAAAGCCATTGGTGCTTCTAAAAACCAAAACCTGCTCATGCTGAATATTATGTTCGGGTAAAAAACTCACCGTTAGGCTAAAAGTATCGCTAGGCATCACGGTGAAAATGCTATCGCTTAAACTGAAGACTTTATTACCATAAATTTCAAAGCGATCTACCGCCTCCACACTGATAGGATAACTATTGGGATTATATAGTCTTAAAGTTTGGGTACTAGCTTGCAATTCATTCGTGGCTGGAAAATTCAAATCTCCATCCACGGAAACCAGGCTTTGCGCCGAAAGGCTAGTCACTAATAAAATACTAATTGACAAAGTGTTAAAAGCCTTCATCTTATTTATTATAGAGAATTTCATAATCTTTTAAGAGCTTGGAACTTGAGGCCGCAAATTGCAGATTATTATTGAGAAGCAAGCGCTGAATAAGGTTGCCATTTTGTAAATAGAAGGCACCGTTAATTTTGGAAATCTGAAAATTCTCAAAGCGACGAGGATCTACTAATTGCGCATTGCCTCCCCCCAGGCTGGAATAGCGATACAAACCCGATGCGGTGCTATAAACCAGGTCTGAAGGAGCGATAGCGGCAGCATCATAAAGAGCCTCATCCGCAAAAGAATCCAAAGTAGTATAGGCTTGATCCGATTTTCGATATCGACTCAGTTCCCATATACCATCGCCTGGCTTACGGATCAAAATGGCCAATTCATCTTTATTTAATGCCGCTAAGCGTGGACTGCTTCCCACTAAAGGATAAGTGTACAATTGCCCTAACAAATTGGAACTATAAACTTCCAACTGAGCATTGCTTCCATCACCAAAAGCACTAAACACCGCTAATTGCTCATCGAACCAAGCGGCAGTGCGGGCATAATACTGCTGCCCACTCACTCCGATAAAACGGCTACTTTGAATTAAACCTTCTCCTATTTCCTGGATATAGCCATTTCGTTGCAAGAGATAAAAGTTACGATCCCTTTTAAGCACCTCCGTAAAGGAATTTTGATTGGCTCCTAAGGGCGCTGGTATAAAGGATACTTCACTAAAGTCACGCAAATGCCTAACTTCAATCCCATTATCCGCAAGAGAGATTAGGTAGATAAGCGAATCACGAGCAGACACTTTCACTCGATCAAAAGATTGGTTCAATGAAAACTCTCGAAGCTTAATTCCGTCTGCATTTAAAATTTCCAGACTTTGATCACTTAATAAAGCAAATCCTCTTTGCTCAGCCGCTAATTCAGTATATCGAAAGGGATGAAAACTACTTAAAAACTGGCCTTGATTATATGCGGTAATTCGTAAATCGTAGGTTCCGGAACCGAGGTAACGGTCATCGAAAATAACTTCAGCTTCGAAGAAATCCCCATCCCGATAGAGGGGCCTAAATTGAGAACCCATAACTCGCTCGCCTTGCAATAAATTGATCCGATACTGGCTAATAGGCTCTGCCTCAAACTGAATAATGAGGGTGTCGCCATAGGCTATATTGGCAGGTAGGGTATTCAGTATTTTTAGTTCGGGATAAGCCGGCTCTTCCTCGCTGCATCCCAAGGCCAGCAAGAGAATGGAAAGGATTCCAAAAGAAGTCGTGAAAAATGAAAATAAGCGTTTCACAATTGGTATTTTTGGAGGCTCAGCATTAATGTACAGAAGCTCTCTATTCAAGTATGGACGCGAACAAAAATCCGCAAAATTCTTTTAGGCCTCAAGCTAAACAATCGGTGGTAGCTCTCGATCAAGGTCGAATTCCACCCCAGGTGGTAAGTTTTGAAGAAGCGGTTTTAGGTGCGGTCCTTATCGATAACAGTGCCATTAACGCGGTGATCGATATTTTAAGTCCTGAAAGCTTCTACAAACATCAGCATGGACTCATCTTTAAAACGGTAAAAGAGCTCTTCGGGCGAAGTGAACCGGTAGATATTTTAACCGTTGCCAATGAGTTGCGTGTTAATGGTGAGCTGGAAGCCGCTGGTGGCGAGCATTATCTGATAGAACTCAGTAATAAAGTTTCTTCTTCGGCTCACTCCGAGTACCATGCCCGGGTAATTGTGCAAAAGCACATCCAAAGGGAAATGATTAAGGTGGCCAGCAATATCATCGATAAGAGTTTTGATGAAACCACCGATGTATTTGACTTGCTGGATGAGGCGGAACAAGATCTATTTGAAGTTGCCCATAGCAATATTGTAAAGAATTACGAGAGTGCTCGAGATCTGGTAAAGGAGGCTATTAACCGCATCGAAGAGATTTCGAAGAAAGAAGGCTTAAGTGGAGTACCCAGTGGATTTACCGAAGTAGATCGTATTACCGCCGGTTGGCAGCCCTCGGATTTAATTATCCTCGCGGCTCGTCCTGGTATGGGTAAAACCGCCTTCGTTTTGAGTATGGCTCGTAATATGGTTATCGACCATAAAACACCGGTTGCCGTATTCTCTCTGGAGATGGCAGCAGTACAGTTAATTACTCGTTTGATCTCCAGCGAAACAGGCTTGAGCTCAGAGAAATTACGAAAAGGTACTCTTAATGATGCAGAGTGGCAGCAATTGCTCACCAAGGTACGTGCCCTGGAAAATGCTCCGCTCTTTATTGATGATACTCCAGCTATTTCAGTATTCGACCTTCGCGCTAAATGCCGCCGTTTGGTAGCCCAACACGGTGTAGGTATGGTAGTTATTGATTACCTACAGCTGATGACTGTGGGCGGACAAAAGAGCTCTGGTGGTAACCGGGAACAAGAAATCTCCACCATATCACGTTCTTTGAAGAGTATCGCTAAGGAATTGAACATTCCGGTAATTGCACTATCGCAGTTGAGTCGGGCCGTAGAATCCCGGGCCGGTGATAAGCGACCCCAGCTTTCTGACTTACGGGAATCTGGAGCAATCGAGCAGGATGCGGATATCGTATGTTTTATCTACCGTCCTGAATATTATGATATAGAAACCTTCCGCGACGGTGATCCGGCCGAGGGCAAAGCCGAACTAATAATCGCTAAACACCGTAATGGTAGCTTATCTGACGTTCGTCTGCGCTTTGAAGGCGCCATGGCCAAGTTCTCGGATTTGGAAGATATGGACAATGGTCCGCTGGTACTGGAATCCAAGTTGAATAATGACCAGTTCCTGGGCGGCGACCACTCCATGGATAGCGGTGGCGGTTTTAGTAATGACCCTAATGATGATGACATTCCTTTCTAGGAAAATCGCGCTTCTCTTTCTTTTGCTATTAGCCCTGCAGGCCCAGGCTATTCAATTGCTCATTCCCATGGATGAGGAAGGGCAAAAAGAACATCTCAAAGCTTATGGCATTGCCTATTACGCGCTGGAACGCGGCGTAGAAATTGAATGGCTTCTCAATTATCGAGGAGGTAGTTTTCTTATTCCTTTTGATGAAAAGCTCAAACTGGAATGCCGCATTCGCAATGTTTCCTATGAAGTTATTGATGATGCCACAGCTAACAGTATTCGTGAGGCCATTAGCAGTCCGGCAGTAAATCAATCCATTGTAAAATTAGAAACTGCTCCTAAAATTGCTGTTTACTCACCCAAGAGTAAACAGCCTTGGGATGATGCCGTAACGCTGGTTCTTACCTATGCCGAGATACCTTATGATGTGGTTTACGACCGAGAAGTTATTAATGACCTTTTACCCAAATACGACTGGCTGCACTTGCATCACGAAGATTTCACCGGACAGTACGGGCGTTTCTACGCGGCTTTTCGCACTGCTCCCTGGTATATTGAACAAAAACGTGAACAAGAAGCCCTGGCCGCCGAATTAGGTTTTGCCAAGGTTAGTGAATTGAAAAGTGCGGTAGCCGAAAAGATCAGGGAATATACCATTGGAGGAGGCTTTCTCTTTGCCATGTGTTCTGCAACCGACAGCTATGAAATTTCCCTGGCCGCTCTAAATGTAGATATCTGTGAACCTATGTTTGACGGTGATGCAGCAGAGCCTAATTATCAAAATAAACTGAATTTCGACCGCTGTAATGCCTTTGAGAATTTTCAATTGGTGCAGAATCCCAATGTATATGAGTTCAGCAATATTGATGTCACTAATGGGCGTAAGATTGCTGAAGAAAGGGATTATTTCAGCCTCTTTGAGTTTTCTGCCAAATGGGATATTGTACCTACTATGCTTACCCAAAACCATGTGCAAATGGTAAAGGGCTTCATGGGACAAACTACCGCCTTCCGAAAGGATTTAATTAAGAGTGATGTCTTAATCTTAGGAGAGTTTAAAGCGGCTGGTGAAGCGCGCTATATTCATGGTGAGCTGGGAATGGGCACCTGGACCTATTATGGCGGACATGATCCTGAAGATTATCAGCATCGAGTGGGAGATCCGAAAACAGAATTAGAACTCTACCCCACTTCACCGGGCTACCGCCTAATCCTGAATAATATTCTTTTTCCTGCCGCCAAGAAGAAGAATCAGAAAACCTAGTTAAAGAAGCGCCAATTTACGCCTACTCGGAACACCCTGTCATTTAAAGGATAATGGGGAGCGGCCCAATAATTATAGGCCACCATTCCTTGAGTAAGGTTTTGCATCTTAAGGAAGATCACGGCTTTAGCCACTTTAAATTGGGCAAAGGCATCTACCATAAAATAATCTCCAACAGGATATTCATTAGCTACATAAAGCTGGCCAGTAGCAGTTGAATAAGATGGACTTTGGAAGGCACTGAAATAAGTGGCTTCGGCACCAATTAAGACCTTTAAAGCCCGCTTAAACATTGGGAACTCAAAGTACAATGCATGTCGGTTCACCCATTCTGGTAGGGGCATATATCGATCGGCATTATTTAATGCAATCTGATAAGTTACCTGATTATCCAAATGCAGCAAATTCCAGAGATTAAAGTCCTGTCTTAGATCTATACTCTGATAGGCGACTAAATCCGGAGCCACAATCGGTTTAAGATCTGCACCGAAATACACATAGTCAGAGGCACCAAAGGTGCGGAAACGCAGGTAGTTCGACCTTCCCCATTGCAAACCGAATTGCAGCTCATTGCTTAGAACTGGTCCTAAATCCTGATTCCAGATTACATTATTACTGATATAGACTTGCTGGAAAAAGTCTGGCGTCTTATTCTGAATACTGTAGCCTGCAAAGGCACCTAAACTTTTAAAGAAAGTTCCCTGCACTCGGGCTTTCAACTCGAAGTTATTAGCGAATGGACCAGTCAGGATGTATTTCCCTTCTGTTTGTAAATCGAAATACTGTTTATAGTTCCCTTGTAATTGGGCATTCACGCCAAAATGCTGGGCTCCGGTTTCAAAGTAGGCATTACTGTACTCCAGATATTGATGAAAAGCTCCGGCCTTTAAATTAAAGCGGCTACTATCCCCAATAATAGTTTGTAAATAAGCTTCATTGTATAATGATGCGTAGCGTAGACTATCGGTATAAACCCCATCTTGATCGAAATAATACTGATCATACACATCATTCGACCTGCCATAGTAAGCCAATGCCCGACGGTTAAAGCGTGCATTATGTCCTAAGATAATACTGCGTTTTTTTTCTGGCTGCGGACTTTTAACTTGTAATGAATCCGGCAATGTATCCAATGAAGCCTTTACTTTCCTCTTGAAGAGTTTCCAAAAGTCGATCTGATGGTCTATGAAATAATCACGATTGTAAACGGCCCGCTGGTCCTGATCAAAGCGGGTAATCAATAGTGTTCTTGAAGATTCGAGATTATCGGTAAAAACAGAATCATGAATGATTCCACCATTTTCCTGAAGTTCCAACTTTTCACTCGCAAAATAGGCCCATAGCTGGTATGCTCCTTTTGGACTTTGATAATGACTGTTAATTAAAAAGCTGGATTGTTTATTCTGGTCATTGATATAGAAGCTCAAACTATTTAAGCGACGGTATTGCACCGAAAAGTTCCAATTCTTGCTGATATTCTGACTGTGGTAGATTCTAAACAACTGACCACGCTCATAACCATTTACGTAGCGGGCTCCAGTTAATGGGGAGCGTACCTGATAATAGGCCACTCTTTCGGGACTCACAAAATAATCTTGAAAGGGACCAAAACTTTGAAAATCTTCCAATGGTCGTAACCCTTGGAGGAGTAAATTATTGCGTGGCCCCCCAAGGTTCATCAAGACTAGTTTTCCATGATCATCCGAAAGGGCATTATTAAGCTGATGGTACCAATTGAGAGAGCTAAGGCTGGTATCAATGAAATAGTAACCTTGTTCTTGCCAGTAGAAATACTGATGGCTAAACTGAGGCTTAAGAGCATCGGGACTGGGTTTCTGAGCGGCCAGACCGAGACTGAGTAAAAGTAGAAAGATGATATTTCGCATCATGCCGCGAAGGTAGCTAATTGGTGAACTCGCACAGCACATTAAAATTGCAAGGAGGGTGCCAAATATGGGGCATAGGGGAGAAAAATGGCAAAAAAAAAGCCTCTACGCTAAACGTAGAGGCTTTGGAAAAGATTGGCGACGACATACTCTCCCAGGTGTTACCCTAGTACCATCTGCGCAAGTGGGCTTAACTGCTCTGTTCGGGATGGGAAGAG